>OFFY01000020.1_pt1 | contig 150090 bp, 135 predicted proteins | sample 1521481 | NCBI WGS metagenome assembly OFFY01 (sample SAMEA3504117, study PRJEB24116) | mouse gut metagenome | biome: mouse gut; feature: mouse-associated habitat; material: faeces | place: Denmark | collected 2011
TACCATGTTTTACCATTTGATAAAAGCTTTATTTCAACTAACTTCGGAAAGATTCAAAAAGTCCTTGACAACTCGTTTCAGGGCAGGCAGGTAAATCTTTTATCATCAAAATCCCCCATTGTCCCGTGTGCGGAAAACCAATGACAATGAATTTAAGAGCCGATGAGACCTTTGTTCAGGATAAAGGATGGTATCAGGCAGGTGAAAGATATTCAGATTTTATCCGCAGACACAAGGGGCTTCATGTTCTGTTTCTGGAGCTTGGTGTTGGTATGAACACTCCGATTATCATAAAATATCCCTTTTGGCAGATGACGGCAGATTTAATTCTATCACTTGGAAAATAGCACTGCTTTTGATGTTAATACTTTTCCTCATTTGCGGACATAATGAAAATATCGGATCAAATCAGGTCAATTGGGTCATGCACGTTGACGCAATTGACCTGATTTGATATGATATGCCAAAAGAGTGGGTAAAGGAGATGGCGTTATGATTTTTCAGGAAAGTGAAACCGTAGAGTTTAAGGAAGTAGTCGTAGAGGATATAAAAAAGGAAATCATTGCTTTTGCTAACTGTGATGGCGGCAAACTGTATATTGGCATCCGGGATGACGGTACGGTAGCCGGACTTGATAATCCTGACAGCGTTTCTTTGCAGATCAGCAATATGGTAAGGGATGCAATTAAGCCCGATGTGACGATGTTCCTGCATTATAAAACATTAAAAGAAGATGGAAAAGAAATTGTTGAGGTGGATATTCAGCGAGGAACGGATCGCCCTTATTATCTTGCTAAAAAAGGGATGCGTCCGGAGGGTGTATATGTCAGACAGGGATATTCTTCTGTTCCCGCCACTGACACGGCAATCCGCCGTATGATCAAGGAAACGGATGGAGACCGCTTTGAAGCTATGCGCTGCTTAAATCAGGAACTTACATTTGAAGCCGCAAAAAAAGAATTTGCGCTTCGGAAAGTGGAGTTTGAGTCACAGCAAATGCGCACTTTGAAGCTCATCGATCAGGATAACCTCTACAGTAACTTAGGTCTGCTTCTGTCTGATCAATGCGTCCATACGATTAAAGCGGCTGTTTTTCAGGGGACGGATCAGACAATTTTTAAGGATCGCCGGGAATTGATCTGGAATATATTATGGTAGGCATTTCCGTATGCAGAAATCAGGACCTTGCGAATGTGTTCTACCGGCTGCATCTGATTGAGGCTTACGGTACTGGAATGGGAAAGATTATGAGGGCATACGAAGGCATGGAAGAAAAGCCTTCGATTGAAACAACCAAAAATGCCTTTAAGATCATATTGCCTAATATTAACGCAAAATATGAAACGGGAAAGTTTTCTGCACCGAAAGCGGAATCAATCACAATTTCTGCTGCCGGGGCTGAAAAAATCCAAAGCGATGAAGAAAGAGTATTGGAATATGCCTGGTCTCATGGCGCTATTACAAGAAATGATGTAATCGAATTGCTTAAAGTAAGTACATCTACCGCTTCCAGAGTCATTAGGAGAATGGTGAAAAGCAACTTGCTGAAGCAGAATGGAAAAGCAAGAAACACCAACTACACTGTTATAAATAATAAAAATGGCGCGCAATAAACATAACGCTCCGATTATCATAAAATATCCGTTTTGGCAGATGACGGCAGCGAATTCGGTCCAGAAACAGGCGGACAACTTCGGCGGCTTCTTCGTCAATCAGCCAAAAAGCCTTGTTGTCGGGGGCTTTGGTTGCGATTGGCTTTCCGCTGTCTATTCCGTTGTTTACCGCGATAAAGCGCACGTTTTAACTGTCTGGCATAGCTTTCTAGAAATTTCTTCTGAGATGTATTGTGCAGCACTTTACAAATTTTTTTCATTTTAAGCAATAAAAAAACATACAATCTACTCTATTTGTTGTATAGTATAAGCGCTAACAAATCTTTACAAAAACAGGAGATTGTATGTCACGCTTATTTTACAACAGAAACCATACTTTTAACAAGCTTTTTTGGTTCTTTTGGAATTATTTTCAGGATGCCTCAATGCCATCTGCGGAAAATTTGTTCCTGCTGGTCATTTCCATGTTGGCCCTGGATTCTTTCCGCTCCATCCGGTTTGCATGGATGCATATAATTTCAAGGCTTACTGGCAAGTCGCTGAATTCCTTTTACTATACGCTCAGCTATGCTGCTTTTGACCACCTCACATGGACAGCTGTAACCCCCAGGCTTGTTTTAAGCTGTATACCCATTTCCCTGAGGGATTCCTCCGTGTTCCTCTCCATTGATGATACCTTAGTGGAAAAATACGGTACGAAATTTCAGGCCCGCTCAAACTTGTTTGACCATGCCGCCCATAACGGCTCCAATTACCTTAAGGGGCACTGCTTCGTCAGTCTCATGCTCCATGTGCCACTTAAGTCAGCGGATGGAATCACTTACCTCTCCGTTCCCCTCGGCTACCGCCTGTGGACGAAGGAACTTTCCAAACTGGAGCTTGCCGCAGACATGGTATGTTCCGTTATGGCGGAACTTTCCTCCTGCAGGCAGGTCATCCTTTTGTGCGACAGCTGGTATCCCAAGAAGCCCGTCACCGGGCTTGTGTCAGAATTCGAAAATCTGGAGATGATCTGCTGTGTGAGGTCAGATACCGTACTCTATGACCTCACTGGTGAAAGGACAGGCAGGCGTGGACGTCCACGGATCCACGGCAGCCGGCTGGAGCTTTCAGCCATTATTTTGAACAAACCGGAAGGCGCGTCTTATTACACTCACGGTTACGGTTAAATCATTAACTTCCAGTTTGCCAAGGGGGATTTCATTTTTGGGTGAAATCCCCCTTGACAAATGTTCTCTTGGTTCTGTATGCTGTTGCTCTCTCCGCCCTCCTTTCCGGTGCATCCGTCCGTCCCCAAAACAAAACTCAAAATTTTTCAAAAATATTGAAGACACCCCCCAATCATTTTCGTTATAATAATGAACAGATAATTACCTGTCAAAAAACAAGGCACAAACACAAAAAAAGGAGGGGAGGCGGATGCGATTAATCGAGAAGAACAACTGGAAGAGTTAATAGACCGATACCAAAATCTAATATTTTCCATCTGTTACAAAATAACCGCAGACTATTTCACCGCCGAAGATCTCGCCCAGGAAACCTTCCTGTCCGCATACGAAAAATACGCCTCCTTCGACGGCAGAAACGAAAAATCCTGGATTTGCAGAATCGCCACCAACAAAGCCTTAGACTATCTCAAGCATTCCGGCCGAAAGCAAATCCCCTCAGAAGACCAATATTTCATAAATCAGGAGGACCAGGGCCAGACCCCCGAAGAAGCCTGCCTGGAAGAAGAAGTAAGGGAAGAGCTGTACCAAACCTGCAAGTCCCTAAAGCCGCCCTACGATGAAATCGCCCTGGACTACTACTATCACGAATTAGACGCAGCCGAAATAGCCGAAAAGCGAGGCCGCAACGTCAAAACAGTCCAGACACAAATCTACCGGGCAAGAGGGATGCTCCGAAAACACTACGACAAAAAGGAGGGAAAGCGCGTATGAGAACAGAATACGAAAAAATCAAAGATTTGGACGCCTATACCGAGCAGATCATCCGCCAGGTAGAAGCAGAAGGTCTTATCAAAGCTCCGGCCCACATGAAGCAGGAAATACTGGAGCGTTCCGAACGCATCGACTATCAGCTTGCGGTAGCCACCCGAAAAGTATCCGGGCAGATGCAGCTTTTCTTCTACAGCCTAAAGGTAGGCGCAGCCGTAGTAACAGCCCTGTTCTTACTGTTTATGGTGCCAAAAGAGATTCCTCAGGCAGAGCCTATGGTCCCGAAAGAAGCTGCAAGGCAGCAGGAAGAAACCCTGAACCGCAGACTGAATAACGGCATGCAGGAAATGAACCGGATGTTAAATGAAATGCTGAATTGGAAATGGTAGCAGAGCGAAGACAACAAGCATCACAAAAAATAGAATTAGCAATATCCCCGGATGGAGAGGATATTACGGAACTTATAACAGTAATATCCCGACAGAGCCAGAAGGATTTACGGACACATGGTTTTGTGGCCGGAAATACTTCTCAATAGGGCACTGGAGAGGATATTACGGAACTTATAATGGAGGACAAAAAATGACAAAGAAAAAAAGCGGATTTTTGACTTTTATTTTTTCCTGGATCCCGGGAGCAGGACAAATGTATATGGGCTTTATGAGAATGGGCGTCAGCCTGATGGGATTGTTTTGGGGAATCTTAGCCCTGTCCATTTTTTTCAACACCGGATTTCTGATGCTGATCGATGTGGTAGTATGGTTTTACAGCTTCTTCCATGCACACAACCTGCGGGCAATGGATGACGAGGACTTTTATGCGCTGGAGGACCATTATCTGATTCGCATAGATACGGACAGTGAGTTCTGGAGCAAGGTAACCATTGAAAAATACCGCAGACTTTTTGCCGGAATTTTGATAGTATTCGGCATAGCGGTACTGTGGAATTCCATCCTTGATTTGGTTTACTGGATAGTTCCTGATTATGTATGGAGCTATGTGAATCACATCAGCCGTTTTGTTCCCCAGCTTGTTCTGGGAATCGGAATCATAGCAATCGGAATATTTCTGATTCGTGGTAAGAAGCAGGAACTTTTAGAAGAGGATAGGGGGGAGGATCATGCAGGAGAAACAGATCATTCACATTCATAGAGTGGGAAGCGTCACCTTTGGACTGGTACTGGTAGTTATGGGCGTTCTGTGCCTGCTGAGGCTCATTTTCCCCTTGTTGGACTACGAACTCATTTTTCGCCTTTGGCCCGTGGTCTTTATCTGCCTGGGCGTGGAAGTGCTCATAAGCAGCCGCAGACCCGAACGGCGGGTAGTCTATGACGGGGCGGCCATCTTCCTTTTAATACTGCTGATACTTTTTGCAATGAGCATGGCAGGCATGGACTGGATATTCACCCACTACCCGGAATGTTCGGGCAGAGTAGTTACCTGGTAACAGAGGACAGGGAAAAAGCATAAGATAACATATAAAACAGCACCATCCCACAAAGCGCACAAAGCGATTTACGAAAACCTATCCCGTGCATATCCGGAATATGTTCTTATATGGAAAAAGCCTGCGATCCGCAAGGAAGGATCGCAGGCTTTTTGCGCAGATTTCTTTTGCTCTGTAAAGGCGGATCATGTATAATAAAAGTAATTGCACAGATGATATATTAAAAATTACTGGTTACGGAACAGGAATGGAGGCCCTTATGTATACCATAGTAATCGCAGACGACGAAGCCGAGCTGCGCCAGGCGCTTATCCGGCGGATTGACTGGAAAGAGGTAGGCTTTGAGGTTGTGGGAGAGGCGGAGAACGGCGCCGAGGCTTTGGAGCTTGTGGAAAAGCTGGAACCGGACCTTCTCCTTACGGACGTGCGGATGCCCTTTATGTCCGGCATCGAGCTTGCCCGGGCGGTCCGGGAGATCCGCCCCAACATACAGATAGCCTTTCTAAGCGGCTTTGACGACTTCACCTACGCACAGCAGGCCATTCAATACAACATCATCAGCTACCTGCTAAAGCCCATTTCCTCAAAAGAGCTGACGGAAGAGCTGAAAAATATCAAGCAGAAAATAGACGTCAAGTTCGAGGAATTTACCAAAAAAAATGCGGAGCAGGAGCAGCAGAATCTTATGGTCTTCTTTATGCCTTTGCTTTTGGACTCCTTTTTTGACACCCAGGGAGAAGAACGGGAGGAGGCGCTGATCCAGGAGGCAGTGCGCCGGGGTTTTATCAGGCCGGAGCATACGTATATGCACTATACCGTCCTTGTCACAAGCTTCTGGGACGACAGGGGAGGCAACCGCACTTCCGAGGACGATGTGAATGCGGTAAACCTCATTCTGCGCAAATACATCCATTACGTGAGCTTCTACACCGACGGCAGAATCGTATCCCTGCTGGCCGGAACCAGGACAAGCCTTGCCAAATATCTGCACATCATCGTGGAGGATATTTCCCAGAGCGTTAAGCGGATCATGAACCTTACGGCTTCCATCGGCGTCAGCCGCATGGTGCCGGGACTGGGACACTGTCACGAGGCATATTTGGAGGCTATGGATGCTCTGGGCTACGCCAGACGGAGCGACACCGGCGTATCCTTTATCTCCGACATTGAGCGGACCGCCGCACTTGACCAGGAGACCGTTCAGGCGGCTGTCAATGAGATAGAGAGACTCCTTCGAAGCGGAACGGAGGAGGAGCTTCGCACCTACCTGGAACAGCTCTTTGCGGATCTGGAGCAGGAGGACACCCCGGCCATGAACATTCAGCTGGTGATGGTACAGCTTATTGCGGCCGTATTCCGGGTGGTAAATGCGGTGGCGGACAGCGAGGCCATTCAGAACCTGCAGAAAACCTCCCCCCTGCTGGGCCAGCTCTTTTTTGAGAATCCCAGAGAAATGAAGGAACGTTATCTGGCATTCTGCCTTGCGGCCAGGGAGTTGGCCGCCGAGCACCGGAAAAAGAGCAGCTCCGTTATCTGCGACCGCGCCCTGTCCATTATGGAGAGCCGCTTTATGGACCCGGAGCTGTCCTTAAATGCCATCAGCAGCGAGATTTCCGTAAGCCCCAATTATCTGAGCACTCTTATAAAGCGGTCCACAGGCAGCACCTTCATTGATCTGCTCACCCGCAAGCGCATGGCCACAGCCAAAAAGCTTCTTCTGGAAACCCCCATGAAGATCCGGGAGGTCTCGGAAAAATGCGGCTACAACGATCAGCATTATTTCAGCTACTGTTTTAAAAAATATGAGGGCATATCCCCCAATGCATGCAGGAGGAAGCATGAAGAAGGACAGGCATAAGAGCCGTATTTCCCTTTCCGCTGTTATGACCTGCGTGGTTGTGGGGCTGGTGCTGACGGTGCTGGGATCGGTACTTTTCTTTTTTATTGACTTTTATCAAAGCTCGATGGAGCAGAACGCGGCCATAACCAGTGAGCAGGCCGTAGTGCAGGTGATGAATACGGTGGAGGACTACACCGAAGGCATGGCAGAATCCATGCGCCTGATTTCCGTCCATATGGGAACGCCCAAGGAGGAGCGGGACGAATTTTTCCGAAGCTTTATGGAGATTCGATCCGATGTGGTGGCAGTCACCACCTACAGCAAGGAGGGACAGCTTTTGGACTGCTGGTCCAACGGACTTAAGCGAAAAAGCGCCATTTTGCAGAATCTTTCCTATATGGAGGAGCAGGAAGGAAAGGGGCTGTGTATCTCCAAGCCCCATGTGGAAACGCTCTTTGAGGAATATTACCCCTGGGTGGTTACCATCTGCCAGAATATGCGGGACGCGTCCGGCCAGGAGCTTCAGGTCTTTATGGACATCCGATTTTCCAATATCGCAAGCTATGTGGACGATGTGGGAATCGGACAGCACGGCTACTGCTATATCCAGGATACGGAAGGCAACCTGATCTATCATCCCCAGCAGCAGCTGATTTACTCCGGTCTTAAGGAGGAAATGACAAGAGAACTGAAAAGCCTTCCCGACGGCTCCCACACCCGGACCAATGTGATTTACACCATTCACACCCTGGAAAACTGCAACTGGAGAGTCGTGGGCGTAAGCTATGTGGACGAGATGATTACGGGCCGCGTGGAAGGAATGATCCGCATCTGTGTGGCGCTGCTGCTTCTGGTTCTTTTGACAGCGGTGCTGGTGGGGACGCTCTTCTCCTGGATCTTTTTAAAGCCTGCCAAGCGGCTTACAGGAGCGATGGAGGCATTTGAAAAGGAGGCGGAGAACTTTCAGTTTGCGGCCGTCCGGGGAACCGGCGAGATATCCGCCCTTTCGGACTCCTTCGGCCATATGGTGGTGCGGATTCAGGAGCTGATGGAGCAGGTACGGCAGGAGGAAATCACCCTGCGCAAGACGGAGCTTAACGCGCTGCAGGCCCAGATCAATCCCCATTTCCTGTATAATACCCTGGATTCCATTGCATGGATGTGCGAGGAGGATCGGACAAAGGAAGCGGTGGAGATGGTAAATGCTCTGGCCAGGCTTTTCCGCATCAGCATCAGCAAGGGGCATGAGCTGATTACCCTGGAGCGGGAGGTGGAGCATGCCAAGAGCTATCTGAAGATCCAGAACTACCGCTATAAAAATCAGTTTACGTATGCTTTTGACGTAGAGGAAGGCTGCCTTTCCTATCTGTGCAATAAGATTACCCTGCAGCCCATTATAGAAAATGCGATTTATCACGGAATAGACCGCATGGTGGACGAGGGCTTTATTGAGGTACGGATTCGGGAGGAGGAGACGGCCGTTCGGATAACCGTCACGGATAACGGCGTAGGAATGACCAGGGAACAGTGTCAGGAGATCCTTCACCGGGAGGCTAAGGATCGGACGGGAATCGGCATCAAAAACGTTCATGACCGCATCCGCATCTATTTCGGAGAGGAGTACGGGCTTCATATCACAAGCGAACCGGACGAGGGAACCTGCGTGGAGATCCGCATACCCAAACTGGAATCAAAACCGGAATAGACCGGCTGAGAAATGTCAAGCGACTTAAACAGTAAAGTCGCAAAGGCGCACGAGAGGAACTTTTATGAGGCCCTTTCGAATAAAAGTTTCTCTCAATACAGGTGTGCCGAAGCGACTTTACTCTTTAGTGCCGTCGCGCAGCGACTTAAACAGTAAAGTCGCAAAGACGCACGAGAGGAACTTTTATGAGGCCCTTTCGAATAAAAGTTCCTCTCAACACAGGTGTGCCGAAGCGACTTTACTCTTTAGTGCCGTCGCGCAGCGACTTTTAATAGGAGAAAGTCTATGAAAGAAAACAAAGCAGCGGGCAAAATTCCCGGCCGGTGGCTGATTCTTCTCGGGGTAGTGCTTCTTGCAGGAAGCTATATCGTCGGAATCCGTTATATCATCGGCAATCTCAATATATATGAAAATGAGCGCGGCGAGTCCAAGCGCCACTATGTGGCGGTTATCGCCAAGTCCACCACATCCGCCTTCTGGAAGTCCGTATTTGCCGGGGCGAATGCGGCGGGCACGGAGTACAACTTAACCTTAACGGTGGACGGCCCGGAAAATGAGGAGGACTATCAAACCCAGAACGAAATGATTCGCCGGGCCGCGGCGGAGGGAGCGGAAGTGATTGTATTTTCCGCCGTGGACTACCAGGCCAACGCACAAGCCATCAACGAGGCGGCCGCGGCAGGGGTAAAGATTGTAATCATTGACAGCGACGTGGACAGCAGCGAAGTGAGCTGCCGGATCAGCACGGATAATTTCCAGGCCGGCCGCATGGCAGGGACAGCCATCCTGTCGGAAAAACAGGAAGAGCTGAACGTGGGAATTGTGAATTTTGATAAAAATTCCGCCAATGGCCAGCAGAGGGAGCAGGGGCTTCGGGAAGTGCTCTCCGGGGACAGCCGGGTGCGGATTGTAGACGCCGTCAACGTACTTTCCACAACGGAGGATTCCAAGGCAGGCACCTTGGAAATGCTGAAAAATCACCCGGAAATCAATGTGATCGCTACCTTTAACGAGTGGACCAGCTTAGGCGTCAGCTACGCCATCCGGGAACTTGGCCTGGCGGAAGAAACCTCTGTGGTGGCCTTTGACAGCAATGTGGTCTGCGTAGGGATGCTGGAAACCGGCGAGGTGGACGCACTGATCGTGCAGAACCCCTACGCGATGGGCTATCTGGGAGTGGAATGTGCCTACAACCTGATCAATGATATTCCTCTGGAGAGCGTTCAGGTAGATACGTCCACCACCGTGATTACAAGAGAAAATATGTTCGAGGAGGATTGCCAAAAGGTATTATTTTCTTTTGATTGACAGAAAATAAGTAAGAATTTGTACAAAAAGAATAAAATTTTTAATGGAAATCCTCCTTGTTTGTGGTATACTTATAAACGCAAGCAGATCAATGAGCTTGTAAAAAAATAAACAGGGAGGATTTTTCATTATGAAAAAGAAAGTTTTAGCTGCATTGTTAAGCGTAGCAATGGTAGCAACCTTACTGGCAGGCTGCGGTTCTAAGGAAGCGCCGGCAGAAGCGCCTGCTGAGACCGAAGCACCGGCCGAGACCGAGGAACCCGCGGATGCGGAGGAGCCGGCAGAGTCTGATGCACCTGCAGCAAGCGGAGATTTCGCAGACAAGAAGGTAGGCGTATGTATCTATCAGTTCTCCGATAACTTTATGACACTGTTCCGTACGGAGCTTGAGAACTATCTGATTAGCTTAGGCTTTGCAAAAGAGAACATCACCATCCAGGACGGTCAGAATGACCAGGGTACACAGAGCAACCAGATTGATGCTTTCATCAATGACAAGGTTGACGTTCTGATTATCAACCCCGTAAACTCCTCTTCCGCAGAGACCATTACCGATAAGGTAGTAGGCGCCGGAATCCCGCTTGTATACATCAACCGTGAGCCGGACGAGTCCGAGGAGCAGAGATGGGCGGATAACAACTGGGATGTAACCTATGTTGGATGTGACGCACGCCAGTCCGGAACCATGCAGGGCGAGATGATCGTTGACCTGGGTCTGGAGAAGGTTGACTTAAACGGCGACGGCAAGGTTCAGTACATCATGATCGAGGGTGACCCCGAGAACGTTGATGCAAAGTATCGTACCGAGTTCTCCGTTAAGGCTTTGACAGATGCAGGCTGGGAAGTAGAGCAGCTTGACGATCAGGTTGGTAACTGGGATCAGGTAAAGGCACAGGAGCTTGTATCCAATGCACTTGGCCAGCATGGCGAGAAGATCGAGGTTGTATTCTGCAACAACGACGCTATGGCACTTGGCGCACTTCAGGCAATTGATACCGCAGGCCGCAAGGTGGGCGAGGATATCTTCCTGGTAGGTGTTGACGCTCTGTCCGAGGCTCTTGAGAACGTAATCAACGGAACCATGACAGGTACCGTATTCAATGACCATATTTCTCAGTCCCACAGCGCAGCAGACGCAGCAGTAAACTATCTGACCGGTGCCGGAAACGAGCACTACATCGGCTGTGATTATGTAAAGGTTACAACTGAGAATGCACAGGAAGTACTTGACAGCGTAAAATAAAAACGTCTGATTAAGAAACTGCAGGAATGAATTTGGTGCAGGTGTTGGAATTACGGCACCTGCACTTTTCATAATGAATGGAAATATGAATGAAAAGATATGGATATGATGTCTGTTTTTTGCCGTTCGGTTGTTACGAAAAATGACAGATTGCGATCTGTATAATATAAAAAAAGAGAAGGAGGAGCAAAATGGCAGAGTATAAACTGGAGCTGAAAGGCGTCTGCAAGTCATTTCCGGGTGTCAAGGCACTGGATAATGTACAGTTGTCGCTCCGTCCCGGTACCGTACATGCACTGATGGGGGAAAACGGCGCCGGAAAGTCCACACTGATGAAGTGTCTGTTCGGTATTTACAAGATGGACGCAGGAGAGGTCATTCTCGACGGACAGAAGATTGAGATTGGAAACCCCGATGAAGCCATGAAGTACGGTATTGCAATGGTGCATCAGGAGCTGCAGCCCGTACCGGCCAGAAGTGTGGGGGAGAATTTGTATCTGGGAAGATTCCCGGTAAAGAAATACGGTCCCTTACAGGTGATTGACCACAAAGCCATGTATGCGGAAACGGAAAAATGGCTGCAGGAAGTAAAGATGGACTTTGATCCCAAAGCCCTTCTCGGCACCCTGTCCGTTGGACAGATGCAGTCCGTGGAGATTGCCAAGGCCGTATCCCAGCAGGCAAAAGTCGTTATCTTTGACGAGCCGACCTCATCCCTGTCGGACAATGAGGTGGAGGCTCTTTTCCGGATCATGAATGATCTTCGGGATAAGGGCGTAACGATGGTTTATATTTCTCACAAGATGGATGAGATTAAGCGGATTGCCGACGATATCACCATTATGCGTGACGGTACATACGTGGGAACCTGGCGGGCGGAAGATATGACCACGGACGATATTATCGCCAAGATGGTAGGACGTGAGCTGACGAATGTATACCCGCCCCGGGAAAATGAGCCGGGCGAGGTGATTATGGAGGTAAAGGATCTTTGCTCCATCCATGCAAAATCCTTCCAGCATATTAATTTTACCCTCCGCAAAGGCGAGATTCTGGGCTTCGGCGGTCTGGTAGGCGCACAGAGAACGGAGCTGATGGAGGGAATCTTCGGTATCCGCGGCGTGGAGACGGGAGAGATCCTGATAAACGGCAAGCCGGTAAAGATCAAACATCCCAAGGATGCCATGAAAGCCGGAATCGGTCTGATTACGGAGGACCGCCGGGGCAACGGTATCTTCGGCTGTCTGTCCATCAAGGATAACGTAGGCGTATCCATTTACAATAAGCATCTGAAGGCCGGATTTGTTCTGGATCACAAGAAGATTGACGGAATTGTGGATGAGAACATCCAAAAGCTGCGGATTAAGACGCCAAGCATGAAGGAACATATTGCAAATCTTTCCGGAGGTAATCAGCAGAAGGTTATCGTTTCCCGCTGGCTTGCAAATGATCCGGACGTACTTATCATGGATGAACCCACCAGAGGTATCGACGTGGGTGCCAAGCATGAGATCTACGAGATTATGAATGAGCTGGCAAAGCAGGGGAAGGCCATTATTATGATTTCCTCTGAGATGGCGGAGCTTTTGGGAATGTCAGACAGAGTTTATGTCATGTGTAATGGAAAGATTACCGGTGAGATTACGGAAGAAGCTGAGATGAACCAGGAAAGTGTTATGGGCTACGCGACCAAGTTCTGATGGCGAAGGAGGATGGATAGAATGGAAAAAACGAACAAAAAACAAATAACAGATTTTTTGATTAATAACGGTGTTATTATCGTTATGTTTATCCTGGTAATTTATACGGGATTTACGACTGATAATTTCTTTACAAGCAATAACCTTCTGAATCTGTTGGTAAATATGAGTTCCCGTCTGGTGATTGCTCTTGGAATCGCAGGCTGTGTTATCACCGCAGGCTGTGACCTGTCAGCCGGACGTATGATTGGTTTCGGAGCCTGTATCTCGGGCGTGCTTCTGCAGCGTATGGACTACTCACAGAAGTTCTTCCCCAATATGGAGCCGATGAACGTATTTTTGGTAGCGGTGATTGTTATGCTGATTTGTGCGGCATTCGGTTCGGTTACCGGTTTCTTTATTGCATACTTAAGCGTGCCTCCCTTTATTGCGACACTGGCAATGATGGAGATTGTGTATGGTATCAATATGATCTTTACAAATGCAACTCCTCTGGGCGGCTATGTAAGTAATTATACCAATGTGGCAAGCGGCAAGTTCTTAGGGATAAGCTATCTGATCTGGATTGCGATTATTGTGGCGGCCATTACCTGGTTTATTTTCAATATGACCCGTCATGGAAAATATATGTATGCGGTAGGCGGCAATCCCCAGGCGGCAGAGGTGGCCGGTGTTCCGGTGAAGACTACGCTGATTCTTATCTACATGAAGGCGGCGGCTATGTACGGACTGGCGGGCTTTATGCTTGGTGCAAAGGCCGGTGGAGCTTCCGTAAACTTAGGTCTGGGCTATGAGATGGAGGCGATTGCGGCATGTACCATCGGCGGTGTATCTGTTACCGGAGGCCGCGGACGTGTTACCTCAGCGGTTGTCGGAGTTACCGTATTTGAGCTGCTGAAGCTGGCTTTGCAGTACCTTGGAATGGATGCGAATGCACAGTGGATTGCAATTGGTATTGTTATCTTTATTGCTATTTCTCTGGATATTCGGAAGTATATTGCGAAGAAATAAGATTGTGCTTTGTGAGAGCTTTTGTGAATTTGGGTATAGAGAGTTCCCGGGAATGTTTTGTGATGAAAACGGCGGTTGGAAGAGATTCCGGCCGCTGTTTTTGCGGAATGGAAATATGGAAAAAATCTGCCAAAGAAACAGGCAGATTTCGGGGTTACAGGAAGCTGTTGGTTTTTGGATCGTATTGGAAATCTATTCCGCCCAGGGTGATTTCCAGGGCTTGGCGGTCCAGATTGAGGGCGGTGCATAGATCGTCCAGGTTGGTGTAGTAGTCGCGGAGCTGCATGTTGATCCAGCTTAGCAGCATGAAGGGGTCTTTTGGGATCATGGTGTTTACCTTCTTTCTTTACTTATTATACTACATGTGGTGGAAAAGTAAAGGTTTCTTTGTGGGGAAGTAAAGGGAGGTTGTTCAATATGTATTTAACTTATTTGGCAGCAAAACGGGGGAGCTTGCAAGTGTATCTTATTTCTGGTAAACTTAGATGTATTGGGGAGGGCGATTTGAGATTTTACGGAGGGACGGTAGGTTGTGCAGGCTGCGGGCAGGTACCGCCACCCCTGATCGGGGCGGCCCTCCTCCCCTCCGCCGGTAACGTTACGTGGCTGGACGGAAATGGTTTATCTCTGATATGGTGTCCGGGGGATTTTTCTTGGAATGTGGTTTTTGGGCGGAAATTCAGATCTGGTGTTTGGGGCTGTATGAGGGATACGGAATTGGAATAGGAGAAAGAGATGGAGAAACGAGTGATTGATCCGGAAAAGAGAAGACAGGTACAGAGGACTACGACGAGAGCGGTTGTTGGGATTACGTTGGTGATTGCGGCTTATGTGGTTTATGCGATGATTACGAAAAATCTGAATATTGTTGTTTTTGAGGCGATGTTGATGATTTTTGTAGGGGCTTATGTGATTTTGAATGATTTTGTGGAGCCTTATCGCCTTGGAATTTTTCAGGGGATGACTGTGGGGCAGAAAAATGGGTTTATGAAGATTCTTGTGCTGGATGCGGTGGGAATCGGGGCGGTGCTGTACTGGATTGTTGGTATGGGGAACGCTGAGAATGTGAATAATAGTATTTTCCCGTTGCTGATTTATATTATTTCTGCGCAGTGGAAACGCAAATTCAGGCCGGAGTTTGAAGGTACGGATGAGGAGCAGGAGGGTGAGGCTGGCTCTCCGGAGGAAACCGGTTCATTGGAAATGGCGGAAGAAGAGCGTGGGGATGAGTGAGAGATAAGGGGTGTTGGAAATAAGTTGGCTGACTTTTTCGACGCCCCTTCTGTATTGGCTCCTTTTTGCATATATTAGGATAATGAGATAAGGTGTTTGGGAGCGTACTGGGTGAGTAAGGATGTGACAGCCGGCTTTCCGGCGTGGAAGCGCGGGCTTTTGGTGGGCGTGATTGGGCTTGCGGCGGTAGGAGCGGCGGCCGGTATACGGGACAGGCAAATTGAGGGCGGCAGGGAGATGGTGATGGGGGATGCCTCCGGGGAGGAAGAAGGGGCTGAAAGCAGGTCCGGGGTGGAGCCGGGGGCGGAGACGAAAAAGATTGCTCTGACTTTTGATGACGGTCCTCATCCCCGCTATACGGAGGAGCTTCTTGATGGTCTGGCGGAGCGGGATGTGAAGGCTACTTTTTTTCTTTTGGGACAAAATATTGAGGGCCGGGAGGAGATTATTGAGCGGATGGCCAGGGAAGGGCATCTGATTGGGAATCATACGTATTATCATGTGGATATTACGAGGCTGTCTCAGAGGGAGGCGTGCAGGGAAATTTTGGATACCAGTGAAAAGATTACGGCTATTACCGGGCAGCCGGTGGAATATATTCGTCCGCCCTTTGGCAATTGGGATAAGGAGCTGGAATGTGAGGTTATGATGCTGCCTATTTTCTGGTCTGTGGATACGCTGGACTGGACGACGAAAAATGAGGATCAAATTGTCCAAAAGGTAGTGACGAAAATTGAAGAAAATGATATTATTTTAATGCATGATTCTTATGACAGCACCGTGAAAGCGGCTCTTCGGATCGTGGATCTGCTGCAGGCGGAGGGGTATGAGTTTGTGACGGCGGATGAGCTGATCCTGGAGTGAGGGAAGTTGAAAGCGGAGGGAATACGGGACATGGATAACAGCATGGATTTGTTTGATTATATGCGGAAGAATACTTTGGAGCAGGAGGCGCCTCTGGCCTCCCGGCTGCGTCCGAAAACGCTGGAGGAGATTGTGGGGCAGCGGCATATTCTGGGGAAGGATAAGCTGCTTTACCGGGCTATTAAGGCGGACAAGCTGAGTTCTCTTATTTTTTACGGTCCTCCGGGGACGGGGAAGACTACGATTGCCCGGGTGATTGCCAATACCACCAAGGCCAGCTTTACCCAGCTGAATGCTACGGTGGCGGGGAAGAAGGATATGGAGGCGGTGGTTTCCCAGGCTAAGGATAACTTGGGGATGTATGGGAGGAAAACCATTCTTTTTGTGGATGAGATTCACCGGTTTAATAAGGGGCAGCAGGATTATCTTCTGCCCTTTGTGGAGGACGGTACGGTGATACTTATAGGGGCCACTACGGAAAATCCTTATTTTGAGGTGAATGGGGCTTTGATTTCCAGGTCGGTTGTGTTTGAGCTGAAGGCGCTGGAACCGGGGGATGTGAAGGAGCTGATTCGCCGGGCCGTGTATGATGAGGAACGGGGAATGGGGGCTTACCAGGCGGTGATTACGGAGGAAGCGGCGGATTTTCTGGCGGATATTGCGGGAGGGGATGCGCGATCGGCTCTCAATGCGGTGGAGCTTGGCGTTCTGACTACGGAGAAGGGGGAGGACGGGTGGATTCATCTCACCAAAGAGGTGATTTCCGAATGTATTCAGAAGCGTGTGGTGCGCTACGATAAGACGGGGGACAACCATTATGATACGATTTCCGCCTTTATCAAAAGTATGCGCGGCTCTGATCCGGACGCGGCTGTTTATTATCTGGCAAAAATGATTTATGCCGGGGAGGATGAGCGGTTTATTGCCAGGAGAATTATGATTTGCGCCTCGGAGGATGTGGGCAATGCGGACCCTATGGCGCTGACGGTGGCGGTGTCTGCGGCGCAGGCCGTGGAGCGCATCGGATTTCCCGAGGCCCAGATTATTCTGGCGCAGGCGGCGGCTTATGTGGCCTGTGCGCCCAAGAGCAATTCGGCGGTAAATGCCATTGGGAAGGCGATGGAATCGGTGAAAAGCCGCCGGACCAGTGTTCCCGTTCATCTGCAGGACGCCCATTATCCGGGGGCAAAGAAGCTGGGGCACGGAACGGGATATCGGTATGCCCATGACTATCCCAATCATTATGTGGAGCAGCAGTATCTGCCGTCAGAGATTGAGGGAGAGGTTTTCTATGAGCCTTCGGAAAATGGGTATGAGAAGGAGATAAGGGAATATTTTAAAAAGATAAAGGGTTCCCAGGGAGGAACAGAGAACTCATAGCAGGTTTAGGAAGAAATGCTTTTCGGCGGACGCTTCCGAAGCAGAGCGGAAATTTTATGAATACGCACTGCTTCGGGAAGAAGGCCGGCTGTGGAGCGATGCCTGATGATCTACAGGATTTCCGGCTCGGGATAGTCCAGGCCGAAGGTTTCGGCTGTTACGGACTTCATGACCTGGGGCGTCATGGGCCGGTCACCGTAGTCCGTAGGGGTCTCGGCAATCTGATTCACTACTTCAAGTCCCTCAATCACTTTTCCGAAGGCCGCGTAAGCGCCGTCTAAGTGGGGACTTGTCTTGTGCATGACAAAGAACTGGGAACCGGCGGAATCGGGATCCATAGATCTTGCCATAGAGAGTACGCCGGGGGTATGCTTCAGATCATTGGCAAAGCCGTTCTGTGAGAACTCTCCCTTGATGGAGTAGCCGGGATCGCCCATGCCGTTTCCGTTCGGACAGCCTCCCTGGATCATAAAGCCCATAATGACCCGGTGAAAGGTAAGGCCGTTGTAGAAGCCTTTGTTTATCAGACTTAAAAAGTTGCGGACGGTGTTGGGAGCGATATCGGGATAAAGCTCGGCCTTGAAGATTTGTCCGTCCTCCATTTCAAATGTAACAATCGGATTTTGTGCCATTTTTTATATTCTCCTTTTTGGTTCGAGTGTACTGACCTGTTCCGCATGGAAGGCAGGATTCTATTTTAGCGGAAAAGGGAGGATTCGTAAAGGAGTTTTTGTAAAATGCTGAAAGGAATTGTCATTGCTGCTTCGGGAGCGGAGCTTTTGAAGCAAACCCTTACAAGGGAACATCTGCCCTGGGCGGAGGTCAGGCACCGGGAGCCGGCTGATTTTTTAAAGGCTCTGGACGGGCTTAGGGCAGAAAAGAGGGAGATTTTGTGCCTGGTGGAGACAGACCGGGAGGAAAGAATCGCCCTGGAGCTGGGATTTTTCTGTGTGGGGTATCTGAATCCGGCTTTGCAGGAGGAGCATTTGTCCGGCTGCCGGATTCTTCTGGAGGGGTTTCAGGAGATTGACAGGAGCTTTCTTCAGAATGTCCATACGCGCGCCCTGGGGCTTCCTGTGCTGATAGCGGAGACGGAGCGCCTTTTGATTCGGGAAATGACCCTGCTGGACTTAGACCAGATCAATGCTCTTTATCAGGAGGAGCCTTCCATGACTCTTTCGCCGGAGCTGGCCCTTGACCGGCAGGAGGAGGAAGAGAAGATCAAGGCTTACATTGCCTATATGTACGGGCTTTATCAGTTCGGCATGTGGGTGGTCATCGAGAAAAAGAGCCGGGAAATGATTGGACGGGCCGGCTTTGGCATTGCGGATTATCTGGATTTTGCGGAGATTGACATGGGATATCTGATTGGGAAGAAGTACCGCAGACAAGGCTACGGGGAGGAGGCTTGCCGGGCGGCGCTGGCTTATGGGCGGCAGGTATTGGACTTTCCGGGGGTCAGCGCTTATATTGAGCGGGAAAACGGAAGCTCTCTGGGTCTTATAGAGAAGCTTGGTTTTAAACGGAAGCAGAGCTTTGACTACCAGGAGCGGCATTTGTGCAGATATCGGCTGGAGTTTTAGGGAAACGCAGGATTGGTATATAAGAGGAGTGAAAAGACGGATTTGAGGGAACAATTTGAACAGATCAAAAAAAATGAGGATGTACGCCAGAGCCTTATTTCTATCAGGGCGGAGCTTAGAGGCGGGCAGGGACTTAAGGAGCTTAAGGCGCTTTTTCAGGAGGAGCCGGAGGCGCTGCTTTCCAAGCTTGGGCACGAGGACGCCAAGGTGCGCAAAAACGCCGCTCTGGTGCTTGGAAGCATAGGAACGCCGGCCTGCCGGGACGCGCTGTGGAAGGCGTATGGGTCCGAGGGGCAGCGCTTTGTGAAAAGTGTTTACCCGGAGGCTCTTAAGGGCTGTGACTGCGGGGAACTGCTGGATGGGCTTAAGGAGCGGAGGCAGGCGCTTCTTAAGGAGGAGGAAACCCCGGAGACAGGGAAGCACAGGCAGGAGGAGCTGCGAGCGCTGAATGGGCTGCTGGCCCGGTATGAGAAGCCAAAGGGACATCGGTTTACGGGCTTTTTAAGGCCCTCGGATGTGATTCTCGTTACCCACCGGGATTACCGTGAGGCGGTTCTTAAGCAGATTTCGGAGGGGCAGTGTGTGCTTTTAAAGGCAGGCGTGAAGGTGCTGGGAGGGAATCTTGAGGAGCTTATGAAGCTTCGCGCCTTTCGGGAGCTTTTGTTCTGTCTGAATATGGATGAGATTTCCGGGGAGCAGGCGGCGGAGAAGCTTGCGTCTTCCGATTTGCTGCCGCTTCTTAAGGAGCTGCATCAGGGGGAAGGACCGTTTTACTTTCGGATTGAGTGCAGGAGCCGGATGACCCTGGAGGAGCGGAGTGCATTTACAAAGAAATTGGCCGCGCGTCTGGAGATGATGACCGGGGGGCGGCTTGTCAATTCTACTTCGGACTATGAGCTGGAGCTGCGCCTGGTGGAGACAAGGGCGGGGGGATTTTATCCTCTGGTGAAGCTGTTTACCCTGCCGGATCGGCGGTTTGCATACCGAAAAAACAGTGTGGCAGCCTCTATCCGCCCGGAACAGGCGGCGCTTTTTATGGAGCTGGCTGATGAATATCTGAAGGAGAATGCCCGGGTTCTGGACCCCTTCTGCGGCGTGGGGACTATGCTGATTGAGCGGAATTACCGGGTCCATGCGGATACGCTTTACGGGGTGGATATCTATGGCCCGGCCATTGCGGGAGCCAGGGAAAATACGGAGATTGCCCGGATGACGGCTCATTATGTGCACCGTGATTTTCGTGATTTTACCCATGAGTATCCCTTTGATGAGATTGTGACAAATTTTCCGGCCAAGGGGAAGACAAGGAACGGGCATGAGCTGGAATTTCTCTATGGGAGGTTTTTTGATCGGGCGGAGGAGCTTCTTCGTCCCGGGGGGCTGGTGCTGCTTTACAGTCATGATCCGGCGTTTGTGCGCAGGCAGATGCGGGAGCATAAGGGGATGGAGCTTTTGAAGGAGTGGCCTATGGGCGGCAAGGAGGAGAGCCGGCTGTTTGCGATTCGTTATGTGACTTCATGATTTGTGTATCGGATCTTCGGTTCACACACCACTGTTCCGCGAGGCGTTTCCGCACATTTTGTGCGGAAATCCCGAGTTGACATGCTATATAAAATTTTAACTTTACAAGGTAGTTTGAAAATGTTATAGTTAAAAAAAGAGAAAATAAAGTTAAAAGCGGAGACGGCAGAAGTGAGTTTTAAAGAAGAAAAGCGGGAAAAGATTAAAAGATACCTGTTAGATAAGGTCGATATGAACCAGAGGGATTTGGCGAAGAGAACGGCGGATACCTTTGAGATCTCTTTGAATACCGTTTATCGTTATCTCAGAGAACTGGAAGAGCAGGGGATTATAGAAAAAAAGGACGGCCGGTATGTATTTGTAGAAAATGTGAAAACGGTTTGCCTAAAGCTTTCCCAGGGCGAGCGTCTGGAGGAGGACAATATTTATCTGAAATACATTGATAAATACGTAAATTCTCTCTCGGATAATGTGCAGAGAATCTGGCAATACTCCTTTACGGAAATGATGAACAACGCAATTGAACATTCCGAGGCTGAGCTTGTGACAATCAGGGTTGTCCAAAATTACTTGAATACGGCTATTTTTATCGTGGATAATGGAATCGGCATATTCCGGAAAATTAAGGAATATTATTCTTATGTTTCCCTGGACGATGCGGTGAATGAGCTGTTTAAGGGCAAGCTGACAACAGATAAAAAGAACCATTCCGGGGAAGGAATATTTTTTACATCGAGAATACTGGACCGCTTTGCGGCGGTTTCTGACGGTAAAATTTTTTCTCATGACAAATACACGGAGCTGCTGCGGAATCTGGAGGATATAAAAGCCCTGAGGGATTGGAAGGAGCGAAAAGGAACTGTGGTTTATATGGAGCTTTCCAATTTCAGCAATAAAATCTTAAAAGAGGTGTTTGATATGTTTGCGGATGTTGACGGCGGATTTACCAGGACTCATATTCCGATTAAAAATATTTATGAGATGTACCCGGTATCCCGTTCACAGGCGAAGCGTTTGTGCCATAGATTTGAAAATTTCAAGGAGATAGAGCTTGATTTTCAGGGGATCAGTGAGATCGGGCAGGGGTTTGCCCATGAAATTTTTGTTGTATTTCAAAATGAGCATAAGGATGTGAAGCTGGTTCCCACACATATGACTGAAGAAGTGGAGCGGATGGTTTATCATGTCACGGGCGGCAGGAGTGTATAGCTGATACCCCTGGGGCAAGGAGCGGGAGCGAAGGAAAAAGAAGAAAGGGGCGCATGGATTTTATGTGGAAGCAATGGGCGGGAAAACAGTATCGCGGATTTGCGGCGCTTTTTTTGCTGGCGGCAGTTTTTCTGACGCTGTCCGCATGCGGCAGGGGAGAACATGAGGAGGAAGCCCTTATGATGCGGGCGGAAAATGCGGAGGACGTGGACGAAGAAGCGCCGACGCTGGCCCTGGTGCTGACCAGCCGGGACGGGGCGGAGAATGATGAGCTGATAGGAAGCTTCCGGGAAATGGCACAGGAGCAGGGAGCGGAGCTTCTCGTCCGGCTGCCTGATGTGTCGGAGGAGGATGCTTTGAAGGCCCGGGAGCTGACGGGGAGCTTTGTTCTCTGCGAGGTGGACCCCATCGAATACCAGATGCTTCTGATCAATGAGCTGGTGGCGGAAAATGTGGATGTGATAGCCATTTACCCCAATCACAGCGAAGCTCTGGAACCGGTGCTTGCAGCCGCCAGAGCCGTAGGAATCCGCGTCTGTGCTTTCGGGCAGCAGGTGGGAGAGGAAAGCTGTGATGTTTATACAACCGTTGAGGAAGCTTCCGGGGCAGCGGCTGAGCTTTTGTGAGCAGGTGATTAGGTGCGGACAGAAGGATGAAGCAGCTTAAGAAACGGCCGGAGCAAAATATGAGAAATAAGAAGGCCCTCACAGAATTACCGCTTTGCGGCTGCTGTGAGGGCCGGATTTTTTGCAGGGCATTTTCTATTCCAGATTCAGGCGCTTTGTCATAAAGTGATTGGTCAGCACAAAGGCTCCCGCACCCAACGCAAGAGAGAGTACAATAGAAAATCCGATATTAGCCCAGAAATAAGCTGGGCTGTTGAAGCGGGAATAGTAGCTTCCTACTCCAAAGAAGAGGGAGCCTGCATTCATATTTCCCAAGGTGCCGATGCTGGTCAGGGCAACGACGATGGAGCTGAGCAGATTGGCAACAAATTTATAGCCCATATAAATTCCGATGGAAGATATAATTTTATGGGTATTGAAGCTGTGGCCGATAGCAATGCACATATAGATAATCAGTGTGCCGGCAATGGTATCCAACAGTCCGGTCATCAGAAACAGGGGGACGCCAATCCCGGCCGATACCCCGAATATCTGCGGGAAGGAATTCCACATATCATCCCAGTAATACCCGAAAAACTGAAAGACCGTCTTATTTGCCAGCATAGCAAAGACGGAAAGACAGATGAGCAGACCGTCTATTATCTGCCACACGGTAGATACCGTTAGCTTGGCAAAGATGTGCTCTGCGGCCGAAGCCGGAAGGGTGTGCATAAGATATCCTTCATCCGTAAAAAGATTTTTGCGGAAACGGAGAATATCCATATACAGCCAGGTGATTATGAAAATGGCAATCAGGGCAATGACGTAAGCGGAAACAAGCATTACGTCCATAAGTCCTTCCCACATGCGCAGGGAAGTGTTGCTGTAGTTCACATGCTCCCGGTTCACTACAAACTGAACGTAAAAGCGGCCGATAATGGTAATGACCACCAGTCCTAAGTGCAGGGGGATCATTAGCCGGTTCACAGCTTTAAATTCATGCTTTAACAATTTTCCTAACATCTGAACACCTCCCGGAAGAGAGCGTCTACGGATTTGCCCTCCTGCTCCCGAATGTCATCCACAGAGGTCGTCAGGCGGATGTGGCCGTTCTGGATAAAAATCACGTCATCCAGCACATTTTCAATATCGGAAATCAGGTGGGTGGAAATCAGTACGGACGCCCGTTCGTTGTAGTTGGTTATAATGGTCTGGAGAATATAGTCTCTGGCCGCCGGGTCCACGCCGCCGATTGGCTCATCCAGGCAGTAGAGATCCGCATCCCGGCTCATAACCATAATGAGCTGAACTTTTTCCTTGGTTCCCTTGGACATGGAACTTAGGCGGTCTTTCTCGTCAATGTTCAGGCGGTGGAGCATTTCTATTGCCCGGTTCCGGTCAAAATCGCTGTAAAAGTCGCAGAAGAAATCCAAAATATCCGTAACCTTCATCCAACTGTTAAAATAGGTCCGTTCCGGCAGATATGAAACTATCTTTTTTGTCTCCGGGCCGGGAATTGCGCCGTTTATGAGGAGTAAGCCCTCGGTGGGTGCAAGCAGGCCGTTGATGAGCTTGATTAATGTGGTCTTTCCGCTGCCGTTTGGTCCCAAAAGTCCGATGATGCGGCCGCGTTCAATGGTTAGGTTGATGCTGTCCAAAGCCGTTTTGTAGCCGTAACGCTTTGTCAGGTTCTGGCAGCTTAGCAGTTGTTCCATTACTGTCCCCCCTTTAACTCCTGATCCAGAAGCCGTTTGATATCTTCTTTTTTAAATCCCAATTGTTCCATGTTTTTGAGGAAAAGCTGAATCTGTTCCCGTGCAAGCTGTTCTTTAATCTCTGTCATTTTTGCCGTATCCTCCGTGATAAATCTGCCGCTGGTTCGTTGTGTGTAGACAAGACCGCTGCGCTCCAGTTCTGTCAGTGCCTTCTGCATGGTATTGGGATTGACGGATGCCTCCATCGCCAGGTCCCGTACAGAAGGAAGCTTGTCGCCTGGCTGGTATGCGCCGGCGATAATGTTGGTTTTGATGACGTCCACGATCTGCAGGTAGATGGGACGGGAATCATCAAGAATCCAGGCCATATAGTCACTCCTTTCCTTGATTTGCCCGTGTTTTCAGGGCATAAGGGTATACCCGTAGGGTGTTTCCTTGATCTGCCCATGTTTTTGGGGAATTTCCATTTTTTTCTAGGGGGGGGGGTAAAAAGGGTTTTTGGTTTTACCGCTCCCCGGCCCCCTCCGGTCAGGAGGGCGCAGTATATAATACGGATGCATCATTTGTATCACTGTATTACTTTAATAATACAATAAGCTCTTTTGCCGCAAATGTCAAGGGGATGGGGGAATATTCAGAATTTCTTAAGAATACGGACGTAACAGTTCCGGCGGGCTGCTGCAAAACCGGCCTTCTGCCATTTCCATATCCTGTGTTCGGACGGTTCACGTACACGCTGTCTGCTCTGTACGGACATTGCTTTTTATTTTTGTAAAGGTGCGTTGGGGTTGAGCAATGTTCGTCCATATCAGACAGCATGTACGCGAACAGCCGGACACCGGATATCGGAAAAGCCAGAGGGCCGGTTTCGCAGCAGCCCGCCGGAACTGTTACTGGTTGATGGGGAAACGGGTGTGGGGAGGATGCGGTGAGCTTGCTTTGGTGCTTTTTGCGTGGTATGATAGGGGAAATGGAAAAGGAGTGTGACCTATGTATCGGGAAGTGGCGAAGCTGGTGTTATATAGAGATTTGGGGGAAGACAGTATCTTAAGAAAGCTGTCGGGGATTTTTGAGGACTGGGAGAGGAAGGAAAGTTCGGGGGCGGAGCTGATTACCCGGATTTATGAGCAGATTAAGGCGCTTCTTGATCTGTCTACTATGTATGGGTTTGATACGAATCTCTGGCATAATTATCTGACGTTTATTCTTTTGACGAATGAAAATTCCTTTAGTATGACGAGTGAGAAGGTGGGGGCTAATGACGGGAGCGTGAATCATTTTGCAAAGGGTGATTTTCGTGTGTTTCAGAGGCTGTTTGACTTTGACTTCGGGCCCATTGAACGTGATCTCGGAATTGACTGCTTTTCTACCGTTTGTAATTACAGGGCTATTGGGAAGAAGGAGCGCATGTACAATAAGAATGTGAGCGAGAAGGTGCAGGCGGTGAGCCTTCGGATTGAGAAGGCGGAGGATGAGGAAGAGATTTTTACGATTGTGACGGATTTTTATAAGGCTTACGGGGTTGGGATGTTTGGACTGAATAAGGCGTTCCGCATCAAGAGCCTGGCGGACGGGGTGGAATTTCTGCCTATTAATAATACGGAGCAGGTGCTTCTTGATGATCTGGTGGGGTATGAGCTTCAGAAGCAGAAGCTGATTGACAATACGGAGGCGTTTGTGAAGGGGCTGCCGGCCAATAATGTGCTGCTTTTCGGGGACAGCGGTACGGGGAAATCTACCAGTATTAAGGCTATTTTAAATGAGTATTACGATAAGGGGCTTCGGATGATTGAGATTTACAAGCATCAGTTCCAGGACCTTTCGGCGATTATTGCACAGATTAAGAATCGGAATTATCGGTTTGTTATTTATATGGATGATTTGTCTTTTGAGGAATTTGAGATTGAGTATAAGTTTTTGAAGGCTGTGATTGAGGGAGGCATGGAGACGAAGCCGGACAATGTGCTGATCTATGCCACATCTAACCGACGGCATATTATCCGGGAGACCTGGGGGGATCGGGATGATATGGAGACGGACAATGGGATGCATCGTTCCGATACTATGCAGGAAAAGCTATCCCTGGTGGCGCGGTTTGGCGTGACTATCTGTTATTCGAAGCCTTCCCAGAAGGAGTATTTCGGGATTGTTACCGAATTGGCGAAGCGGTATCCGGAGATTACATTGTCGGAGCAGGAGCTTTGTGCCAAGGCAAATCAGTGGGAGTTAAGCCACGGCGGAATCTCCGGGCGGACGGCGCAGCAGTTTATCAATTATCTGGCCGGGAGAGTGTAATTTTGAAGAGAGAGAAGGGGCAAAGGCGGAAGAGAAGTTGAATTTCTTTTTTTCGGCAGGCGGCAGAGGGGATAGACGGACACAGGGGTGAATTTTTAAGCAGGTGTCAGAACAGGAAGGAACAATTCTAAACAGGAAGCGGGAGCCAAAGGTTTTTATGTGTGAGTTTTGGTTTTCAAAAATCTGGTAATTCGTTGACAAAAAATTGGGGGTTTGTTAAGATAGGATTAACCAATTAAGGTATAAAAAACCAGCCGGAAAACAGAGGTAACAGAGTGATTACGGAACTGGAAATCAGTAATCGCTCTCAAGGTGCACAAATCGATTTGCAGGCACATGCACTTGTGACTGGAAATTGATTTAGGCTAGGTGTATCGGGAAAGCTATTACGGAACTGGAATAGGAGGACAAAATGAGAATTATCGAAGCAAAAGACTATGCAGACATGAGCAGAAAGGCGGCGCACATTCTGGCAGCACAGGTGACCTTGAAGCCGGAGAGCGTACTGGGACTGGCGACAGGCTCCACCCCCATCGGAACCTATGACTGTCTGGCAGAGTGGTGCAAAAGCGGAGATTTGGACTTCTCCAAAGCAGCTACGGTGAATCTGGACGAGTACCGCGGACTGGATCACAGCAATGACCAGAGCTACTACTATTTTATGAACAAGCACCTTTACAGCCGGATCAACATCGATCCGTCCCGCACCCACGTACCCGACGGAACACAGCCGGACCCGGAAAAAGAGGGCCGGCGCTACGAAGAGCTGATCCGCTCCCTGGGCGGCGTGGATATCCAGCTTCTGGGCATCGGACATGACGGACATATCGGCTTCAACGAGCCGGGCAGTTTCTTTGACGGCGATACCCACTGTGTGGATTTGACAGAGATGACCATCGAGGCCAACAAGCGCTTCTTTGCTTCCGCAGACGACGTACCCCGTCAGGCTTACACGATGGGAATCGGAACCATTATGCGCGCAAGAAAGCTTCTGATGATTATCAGCGGCGAGGATAAGGCGGACATTACGGCTGCGGCCCTCTGCGGAGAGGTAACGCCTCAGGTTCCCGCTTCTATCATCCAGTTCCACCCGGATGTAACTGTCATTGCAGATCCGGCGGCGCTGTCCAAAGTAAAGAGATAATTTTCCCGAGTACCGCAAAAAGGCGCTTCGCTTAAGTGACGTAAATTAAGTATAAGCCGGAGCAGGACTTGGCATCCTAAAGATGCAGGGTATGGAAAAAGTCAGAAAAAGGAGTTTTTTTGCAGAATACTGCTGTAGAGAAGCTCCTTTTTTGCAATATTACGAAGCGATCCGTAAAAAAAACCGCAGCGGTGGACATAAGTCCCAATTACCATTGACTTTTATGGTAATAACTAGTATACTATTTACAATTCAAGTGTTACCCTCATTGTGCAGGAAAGCCCGGCTTCTTCTGTATAATTGAGGGTATACTAAAGGTAAAAAGGTTTACCGGAATATTACGGAACTGGAATAGGGAGGTATGAATTCTATGGAAACACGTCAAGGCAAGAGCGTATTTGCCGGAGTGGCAATCGGAAAGCTGTTCGTGTACAAGAAGGCGGCGCAGGTGGTAGATAAGAGGGCCATTGAGGACCCCCAGGCAGAGATTGCCCGCTATATGGCAGCAAAGGAGAAGGCAGCCGGACAGCTTGCGCTTCTGAAGGAAAAAACCATGCGCGACGTGGGAGAGGCAGAGGCGGAGATTTTTGAGGCTCATCAGATGCTTTTGGAGGATTTGGATTTCGTAGAAGGCATTACGGGCATGATCGAGCAGGACAAGGTCAATGCGGAATACGCGGTGTTTGTGACAGGCGAACAGTGCGCAGCCATTTTCTTAAGCATGGACGATGACTATATGCGCGGGCGCGCGGCGGATATCAATGATATTTCCAGCCGTCTGATTGCTATCTTAAGCGGCACCCAGGTAAGCGCGGAGGCAATGCCGGAGCCGGTGATTATTTTGGCGGAAGATTTGGCTCCCAGTGAGACCGTGCAGTTTGAGAAGGATAAGATTCTGGCCCTGGTAACCCAGAAGGGTTCCGCCAATTCCCACACGGCCATTCTTGCCCGCATGATGAATATTCCGTGTCTTGTGACTGCGGACATTGATCTGGATACGGAGCTGAATGGAAAGATGGGCGTTGTGGACGGCTTTACGGGTGAGATTCATATTGAGCCTGACGAAGTTACCCTGGCCGTGATGCAGGAGAAGAAGAAGCGCGAGGAAGAGAGAAAGCTTCTGCTCCAGAGCTTAAAGGGGCTGCCCACCGTGACCAAGAGCGGCAAGGTAGTGCATCTTTACGCCAACATCGGAAGCGAGGAGGATGTGGATTCCGTTCTGGAGAATGATTCCGAGGGAATCGGACTTTTCAGAAGCGAGTTCCTGTACCTGGGAAGAGACGATTATCCCACAGAGGAAGAGCAGTATACCGTATATAAGAATGTCATTTCCAAGATGAACGGCAAGAAGGTGATTATCCGTACCCTGGATATCGGAGCCGACAAGCAGGCAGATTACTTTAATATTCCCAAGGAAGAGAATCCGGCTATGGGCTTTCGCGCCATCCGTATCTGTCTGGAGCGGACGGAGGTATTTAAGACACAGCTCCGTGCCATTTTCCGGGCAAGCGCTTACGGCACGGCTTCCATTATGTTCCCTATGATTATCTCTGTGGATGAGGTAAAGAAGATTAAGGGCATTGTGGAGGAAGTGAAGGCGGAGCTTACCAAGGCGGACATTCCCTTCGGCGATGTGGAGCTTGGTATTATGATTGAGACGCCGGCGGCCGTTATGATTGCGGATATGCTGGCTGCCGAGGTGGATTTCTTCAGCATCGGAACAAACGATCTGACCCAGTATACGCTGGCCATTGACCGTCAGAACCAGTCTCTGGACAATATCTACGATCCTCACCATGAGGCAGTACTGCGGATGATTCAGCGGACCATTGAGTGTGCTCATGAGCATGGCGCATGGTGCGGAATCTGCGGCGAGCTGGGAGCGGATATGGAGCTGACACGCCGGTTCCTGCAGATGGGTATTGACGAGCTTTCCGTATCTCCCGTATTTACGCTGGAGCTGCGCAAGAAGATCCGCGAGGCGGAGTAAGGGCAGTTAGATATTTTGAAAAAGTTTCTATATAATTAGTGGATAATTGTGCGGAGCGGTTTTCGGCCTGTTGCGGCATCGCCGCGGTTATACAAAAGCAGAGGCATCCACAGCCGCGCCGGACAATTGGAAATATGAATAAACATAAAGGAGAGACAGAAAAATGAAAGAGTTTAAGTATGTAGTACAGGATGAGCTGGGACTTCACGCAAGACCCGCAGGACTTCTGGTAAAGGAAGCTGCAAAGTATAAGAGTGCGGTAACTCTGGACAGCGGCGCAAAGAAGGCGGACGCCAAGAGAATTATGGCAGTGATGTCAATGGGCGTTAAGAAGGGCGTTGAGCTGACCGTAACCATCGACGGTGAGGACGAAGATGCTGCAGCAGAGGCAATTGAGAACTTCTTCAAAGAGAATCTGTAAAAATCAGTTAAGTTAGTAAGAATAGATGCCGGGAAATCTTGTTTGTGCAGGTTTTCCGGCATTTTTGACTGAGAGCGGATGTCTTGAAAAAGTACTTTATAGGCGTTTCAAAGCTCACGTTTATATAAAATAAAGAAAGAAGGCTGTAAAAATGTCAGCTGTAGAAAAACTGGAAGTAATACCAACCAAAACAGGTTTTATAATCCGCCTTGTAGCATATTTTTTACTTATTTTTCCGCTCTATATATTTTGGATATGGATCGGATTGGAAGAAATCAAAAAGAGCGAAACAGGTTTGGGAAGTGAGATAGTCGCATGGTTTTTTATGCTTGTACTTCTTTTGGTGCTCTTTATTCTGGATTTTATTGAAAATATATGGGGATATTTTCATAAAAAACTGGTATTGACGGAAACAAAATGCTATTATATCAATTCTTTTGGGAAAAAAAGAAAATTTAAATTAGATGAGGTGAACTATTCTTTAAGGTATATCGGAAAAAACTGCCGCCTGATATTAAGAGATGGGGAAGGAAAGATTATAGCCAGGCTGATTTGTGATTACACCTTGAAAAATGTGGAAAAAATCCGTCCCTTTATAGAGGAACATCGTAAATGATGGAATTTATGAAAAGAGGGGGGGCGGGAGTCCCTAATCGTTGATACTAAAAATGTGAGATAAGAAAATTTTTCCTTTTAAACAAGGCAAAAAGGTGGTATACTATACCAGATATTAAAGAGGCGCATTGCTGCGGTGCCTCTGTAACGTATGAAAGCAAATCACCCAGGAGTATAAAGATGACAATCGAACAATTAGAAGCCTACGAACTGATAGAAAAAAAAGCAATCGACGAACTGAAGTCCACCGGTTATTATTTAAAACACAGAAAGACAGGAGCCAAAGTCTGTCTCCTTTCCAACGAGGACAATAACAAGGTCTTTTACATCGGCTTTCGCACCCCGGCGCCGGATGATACGGGTGTGCCTCACATTCTGGAACATTCCGTTCTGTGCGGCTCGAAGGAATTTCCGGTGAAAGACCCCTTTGTGGAGCTGGCCAAGGGTTCGCTGAATACCTTCCTGAACGCCATGACCTACCCGGATAAGACCGTCTATCCGGTTGCAAGCTGCAACGACCGGGATTTTCAAAATCTGATTCATGTCTACATGGATGCGGTTTTCTACCCCAACATCTACGAGAAGGAGGAGATCTTCCGGCAGGAGGGCTGGCATTATGAGCTGGAATCCGAGGACGCTCCTCTGACTTTGAACGGCGTAGTATACAATGAGATGAAGGGAGCGTTTTCCTCCCCGGAGGGCGTGCTGGAGCGCGAGATCCTGAACTCCCTTTACCCGGACACCACCTATGCCAACGAATCCGGCGGTGATCCGAAGGCCATTCCAACTTTGAAGTACAGCGAATTTCTGGATTTTCACAGCCGCTACTATCATCCGTCCAACAGCTACATTTACCTCTACGGTGACTGCGACATGGCGGAAAAGCTGACATGGCTTGACGAGCATTATCTGAGCAAATACGACTGCCTTCCGGTGGATTCCCAGGTACGCACTCAGAAGCCCTTTGCCAGGACCCGGGAGGTGGTAAGGGAGTACTCCGTCTCCGCAGAAGAGGGAACCGAGGACAAAACCTACCTTTCCTACAACAAATCCGTGGGCGACACAATGGACAAAAAGCTGTATCTTGCCATGCAGGTATTGGAGTATGTGCTTCTCTCCATGCCGGGGGCGCCTTTGAAGCAGGCTCTTCTGGACGCCGGGATTGGCAGGGACATTATGAGCTCCTACGACAATGGGGTGAAGCAGCCCATCTTTTCCATTATTGCAAAGGAAGCTAATGAGGAGCAGAAGGAAGCCTTTGTAGAAGTAATCGAGCAAACCCTTGGGAAGCTTTTGGAAAAGGGATTGGACGAGAAGGCTCTTCGGGCCGGAATCAATTATTTTGAATTTCGTTACCGGGAGGCGGACTTCGGCAGCTATCCGGCGGGGCTGATGTACGGACTTCAAGCCTTTGACAGCTGGCTTTACGATGAAAACAGTGTATTTCTCCACCTGGAGGCGGTGGAAACCTTCGCCTTTTTAAAGGAACAGGCGGATAAGGGATATTTTGAAGGGCTGATGCGGACATATCTCCTTGACAATCCCCATGCCTCCATTGTTATCATTCGTCCGAAAAAGGGACTGACAGCACAGCAGGACGAAGCGCTTCGAAAACAGCTTGAGGAATACAAAAACGGACTTGACAAGGCGCAGATTGCGGAGCTGATCGCATTTACCAGACATCTCAAGGAGTACCAGAGCGAGCCGTCCTCCCAGGAAGATTTGGAGAAGATTCCCCTTTTGGAGCGGGAGGATATCGAAAAGAAGGCTCTTCCCTTCCAAAATGAGGTTTATCCGGTTGGAGATGTGCAGGTGGTACACCACGATCTGTACACCAACGGAATCGGTTATGTAAACCTGATGTTCCGGGCGGGCGAGATTCCGAAAAGACTGGTGCCCTATCTGGGACTTTTAAAAGCAGTTCTGGGAAATGTGGACACGGAGCATTATACCTACGGCGAATTTGCCGCGGAGCTGAACCTTCATACGGGGGGCATTTCCTGCGGGGTCAATTCTTATGAGAGCCTTAAAGAGCCGGGAACCTTCACAGCTATGTTTGAGGTGCGGTGCAAGGCGCTCTACGAGGAGCTTCCCAAGGCATTTTCCATGATAGAGGAAATGCTGCTGACCTCAAAGCTTCGGGACAGGAAGCGGCTTACGGAGGTTTCGGCAGAGACGCGGTCAAGACTGCAGATGGTATTTACCACGGCGGGCCACTCGATGGCTGCCCTGCGCGCCATGTCTTATTTCTCGGAAAGCTCCTGCTTTGCGGACGAGACGGGAGGCGTGGCCTTCTATGAATTTATGGAGAGGGAGGAAGCAGCCCTTTCGGAAAACTGGGAGCAGATTGCGGGAGACCTGGAAGAACTGGTTCACGCCCTGTTCCGAAAGGAAAATCTCACGGTCAGCTATACGGCGGAGAAAAAGAGCCTGGAGGATTTGAAGAAGCAGGTAGAGAACCTTCTTTTGAAGCTTTATGATATGCCGGCCGGGAAGGAGCATTGGAGCTTAACGGCCGGCCGGAAAAATGAGGGCTTAAAGACCTCTTCCCAGATTCAGTATGTGGCAAGGGCGGGAAGCTTTGGAGAAGCAGGGCTGCCCTACACGGGGGCGCTGTCCGTGCTGCGCACCATTATGGGCTACGATTACCTCTGGAACAATGTCCGCGTGAAAGGCGGAGCATACGGCTGCATGAACAATTATACCCGGAACGGTTCAGGATATATGGTATCCTACCGTGACCCGAACCTGGAAAAGACCAACCGGATTTTTGAGGAAAGCGTGGAGTATGTGGAGCATTTCGAAGTGTCGGAGCGCGATATGACGAAATATATCATAGGAACAATGAGCAGTCTGGATACGCCTCTGAACCCCAACTCCAAGGGTATGCGGTCCATGAGCGCATGGCTGCAGGGACTAGAAGAGGAAACCGTACAGCGGGAGAGGGATCAGGTGCTGACCTGCGAGAGTAAGGATATTCGTGCCCTGGCGCCTTACCTGAAGGCGGTGCTGTCACAGAAGCATATCTGTGTAATTGGGAATGAAGCGAAACTGGAAGAGCAGAAGGAGCTGTTTGAGACGGTGCGGAACTTGTTCCATTAGGATAACGAATCATAAGTTTTGCCTTATGAGCATATCCACAAGCGTTGATAAATGAAGCTTCACTGAAAACAAATATATCAGGAACTTAATTGATGCCGTACGATAGATTTATATACAATAAATGCCTCTGCGGGCCGGACCATATATCTTCGGCTCTGGAAGGATAGATAATGAGAGGCGCTTTTTAAAATAAGCATCAGCCATTTCCACATCCGGTGTCCGGCTGTCTTGTTTTACGAAAGTACCGTGAAAGACAAAGGAGGGAGTTTGTAAATGGATACTTTACAACTGATACTGTCAATTTTACCCCCGATTATAGCAATCGGCCTGGCGCTGATTACCAAGGAGGTAATTTCTTCCCTGCTCATCGGTATTCTGACCGGAACACTGATTTACAGCCAGGGTAACGTAGTAGGCATGGTAACCTCGGCCTTTGGGCTGATGGGAAGCAAAATCGGCGACAACGTGAACATTTTGATTTTCCTGGGACTTCTGGGCGCACTGGTAGTCATTGTAACCCGTGCGGGAGGCTCCGCGGCCTACGGCGAGTGGGCTTCCGGAAAGCTGACCACCCGGAGAGGCGCGGCCCTTGCCACAAGCGCTTTGGGCTGTCTCATCTTTATCGACGACTATTTTAACTGCCTGTCCGTAGGAACGGTTATGCGTCCCGTGACAGACAAGCACCGCATTTCCAGGGCAAAACTGGCATATCTGCTGGATGCCACCGCCGCGCCCATCTGCATCATTGCGCCGGTGTCAAGCTGGGGCGCTTCCGTTGCCTCCTACATGTCGGACGCAACGGGAATGAACGGAATGATCACCTTTGTAAAGACCATTCCCTACAACTTTTACGCCATATTAACAATTATCATGATTCTGGTAGTATGCCTGACCAAGCTCAATTACGGTCCTATGGCAAAGTATGAGAAAAATGCTGTCGAAAAGGGCGATCTCTTTACCCATACGGAAAATGTAGTGACCGATGATCTCGGCGGCAGCGGCGGGAAGGCTTTGAAGGGAAAAGTATATGACCTGATAATTCCCATTCTGGCATTGATTGTGTGCACGGTACTGGCAATGGTATATACAGGCGGCGGCTTCTCAGGGACCCCGTTTTTATCCTCCTTCGGCGAGTGTGATTCTGCGTTTTCCCTGGTGCTTGGAAGCTTCCTGGGACTGGTGGTAACCTTTATCCTTTACATTCCCCGCAAGGTATTAACCTTTGTAGACTTTATGGGCGGCATCACCGAGGGAATTAAGTCAATGGTTCCGGCATTTACTATTCTGATACTGGCCTGGACCATCGGCGGAGTGTGCAGCTCCGATTATCTGAATACGGGCGAACTGGTAGGAAATGCCATCTCCAATTCCGCATTCCCCACCTTTCTGCTGCCGGCAGTCATACTGATCGTAGCGGCCTTCCTGGGCTTCTCAACAGGAACCTCCTGGGGAACAATGGCAATCCTGATTCCCATCGGCGCAGCCATAGCAGGCACGCCCCAGACACAGCATCTGCTGCTGCCCATCTTTGGCTGCACCCTGGGCGGCGCCGTATACGGAGACCACGTTTCACCCATTTCCGATACCACAATCCTTTCCTCCACAGGAGCAGGCTGCAACCATCTGGACCACGTATCATCCCAGATGTACTATGCGTCAACCGTACTGGTATGCTGCTTCGTAGGCCATATACTGATGGGACTGATGGGCGGAAGCCTGGTAGTACCCCTGATCGTATCCGTGGCATTACTGCTTGTCCTGCTGTACGTACTGAACCGAATCCAAAGCAAAAAGGAAAGCATAGATTATTCACAGGTAAAGTTTTAAACGAAAAAACAAACCATACCCTCAGCGGACAAAGAGAAACACACTGAGGGCAAGAAAAGCGGTTACCGCTTGCCAGACAACTGACAGGCGGTAACCACTGTATTTTTCGGAAATAGAAAAAAATTCTGAAAAACAATACAAAACTTCAAACAGGAGTACTTATTTTATGAAGGCAGACAACAAATCCGGCTTTGCCACCCTCATAGGCAGGCCAAATGTGGGAAAATCAACCTTAATGAACCAACTGATCGGCCAGAAAATCGCCATTACCTCCCACAAGCCCCAAACCACCCGAAACCGGATACAGACCGTATACACAAGCGAAGAGGGACAGATCGTCTTTGTAGACACCCCCGGCATCCACAAGGCCAAAAATAAACTGGGCGAATACATGGTAAACGCAGCGGAGCGCACCCTGCGGGAAGTAGACGTCATACTCTGGCTGGTAGAACCCTCCGACTTCGTAGGCCCCGGAGACCGTCACATCGCCGAGCAGCTAAAAAAAACAGACATCCCCATAATCCTGGTCATCAACAAAACAGACACCATAAAAAAGGAAGAGCTGCTCCCCTTTATAGACACCTACCGAAAAATACACGACTTCGATGAAATCGTCCCCGTATCCGCCCTCAAAGGCGACAACACAGAAGTCCTAATCGAGCAGATATTCAAATACCTGCCCTACGGACCCAACTTCTTCGACGAGGACACCATAACAGACCAGCCCATGCGCCAGATAGTAGCCGAGCTCATCCGCGAAAAAGCCCTCCGCTGTCTGGACGAAGAAATACCCCACGGAATAGCCGTATCCATCGAAAGCATGAAAACCCGCCCCAGCGGAAAAGTAACAGACATAGAAGCCACCATCATCTGCGAAAAAGACACCCACAAAGGCATCATCATCGGAAAACAGGGCGTCATGCTGAAAAAAATAGGAAGCGCCGCCCGCTACGAAATCGAACAGCAGCTCGAGCACAAAGTAAACCTCCGGCTCTGGGTAAAAGTAAAAAAAGACTGGCGCGACAGCGACTACCTCATCAAAAACTTCGGCTACAACAAAAAAGAAACAGAGCAATAACCCACCCCGCCCCAGCCACACATTTACCCCATTTGTCAAGGCACAACCCCAAAAAAGATTTGGTATATTTTTAACAGCATAAGCCCCCCTTTCATGGACATTCTATTAACATACCAAACAACACACAAAACCCATCCCGCATCAACGCGGACCAATGCAGTCAGAACAGGGGCGATAAAAATGACATGGGAACAATTTGAAGAAACAGGCGCAGTAGAAGACTACCTATCCTACCGGGAATCCACAGGAAGAATCAGAACCCGGATGGAGCGGCAGGATCCGGAAAGCATCACAGCCCGAAAAGAGGCCGAACATGGGACAGACAATCACAGTAACCGGCATGGTACTGGCGGCATATCCGTACAATGATTACGATAAGCGGCTGATCGTGCTCACAAAAGAACGAGGAAAAATCACAGTATTTGCGAAGGGAGCCAGGCGTCAGAACAGCTCTCTTCTTGCTGTGTGCAATTCCTTTGTATTCGGAGAATTTTTCGTATACGAGGGCCGCAGCTCCTTCAATCTCATGCAGGCAAAAGTACTGAATTACTTTTCCGGCCTTGGGACAGACGTGGAAGGAGCCTGCTACGGCTTCTATTTCTGCGAGGTGGCGGAATACTACACCCGGGAGGCAAACGACGAGCTGCCAATGTTAAAGCTCCTGTATCAATCACTGCGCGCCCTCTTAAACAAACACATCCCCGACGAACTGGTCCGCTACATATTTGAGCTGAAAACACTGGTCATCAACGGCGAATGTCCCGTAGAATTTGATGATCCGGGTCTCAGCGATTCCGCCCGGTACGCCCTGTCCTTTATTGTATCCTCTCTGCCGGAAAAGCTGTATACCTTCACCGTATCGGAGGCAGTCTTGGGAGAGCTTCGTCTGGTACTCCATCGTTTCCGGGATCTTTATATGGAAGGAAAATTCAAATCTCTGGAGATTCTGGAGGAAATGAGTTGAAAAAAAAGGAAAAAGACGCTATACTATCATGGAATGAAAGTTCCAAAGATCAGGAGCTTTCATATTATGAGGAGGGAAGCGTATGAAAAAGTTAATGAGTCTGTGCCTGCTGGCGCTCATTCTCCTTCTGCCAGGCTGCTCTGAGAAAATACCGTCGGTAAATACCATTTCCGTAGATAAAAAGGGAGTGGTGACTTACACCGTCATAGAAGAGTTTGGAAAAGACTTTTATGATGCGGAAGGACTTCGGGCAGATATAGAAAAAGAGATAGGAGATTACAACCGGAATTTCGGTTCCGATCCCCTGACGCTCAAAAGCCTGGAAGTGGAGGACGGCTCTGCCGTTATGCAGATGCAGTTTACGGAAGCCCGGTATTATGAAGATTACTACAAGGCTTATTCCGGGGGCACGCTTTTTGTGGGAACCGTAAAGGAAGCGATGGATGCAGGGTACGAACTGGCCGGTGAATTTATGGCGGCGGACGGTGCTCTTACGGATATAAGTCAGCTGTCGGGAGCGGAGAGCCTTAAGGCGCTGATTACCAGCGAGGCCCTTACCATTCAAGTGCCCGGGGACATTCAGTGCGTCAGCCCGTCGGGGAGCGTGGAGATTACAGGAAAGAAGGAGGCAGTCGTCAGTGAAGAGGCGCTGCAGGCCTGCATTATTTATAAATAAGAAACAGTAATATTATGGAAGCGGAATAAAAAGGAGATAGAATAATGGAAAAGACAATGGACAAAATTGCGGCTCTGGCAAAGGCGAGAGGCTTTATTTACCCAGGCTCTGAGATTTACGGCGGCCTTGCCAATACCTGGGACTACGGCAACCTGGGCGTAGAGCTGAAAAACAACGTAAAACGGGCCTGGTGGCAGAAGTTTGTACAGGAGAATCCCTACAACGTAGGCGTTGACTGCGCCATTCTCATGAATCCCCAGACCTGGGTGGCTTCCGGACATCTGGGAAGCTTTTCCGATCCGCTGATGGACTGCAAGAGCTGTAAGGCCCGTTTCCGCGCGGATCAGCTGATTGAAGACTATATGAAGGAAAACGGCGTCACAGCCGAAGGCTCCGTGGATGCCTGGTCCCAGGAGGAAATGAAGGCTTACATCGACGAGCACGGAATTGCCTGTCCCTCCTGCGGAAAGCATGACTTTACGGATATCCGCCAGTTCAATCTGATGTTCAAGACCTTCCAGGGCGTTACCGAGGATGCCAAGAATACCGTATACCTGCGTCCCGAGACAGCCCAGGGTATCTTCGTAAACTTTAAAAATGTTCAGAGAACCTCCAGAAAGAAGGTTCCCTTCGGCATTGCCCAGATTGGAAAGTCCTTCCGAAATGAGATTACTCCCGGAAACTTTACCTTCCGCACCAGAGAATTTGAGCAGATGGAGCTGGAGTTCTTCTGCAAGCCGGATACGGACCTTGAGTGGTTCGCTTACTGGAAGCAGTACTGCATTGACTGGCTAAAGGCTCTCGGCATGAAGGACGACGAGCTTCGTGCAAGAGATCATGAGAAGGAGGAGCTTAGCTTCTACAGCAAGGCCACCACGGACCTTGAGTTCCTGTTCCCCTTTGGCTGGGGTGAGCTGTGGGGCATTGCGGATCGTACCGACTATGACCTGACGCAGCATCAGAATGTCTCCAAGGCAGATCTGTCTTACTTTGACGACGAGACCAAGGAAAAATACATTCCTTATGTAATTGAACCCTCCCTGGGGGCTGACCGTGTGGTTCTCGCCTTCCTGTGCGCGGCTTATGACGAGGAAGAGCTTGAGGGCGGCGATATGCGTACCGTGATGCATTTCCATCCGGCGCTGGCTCCTGTGAAGATTGGCGTGCTGCCCCTGTCCAAAAAGCTGAACGAGGGAGCGGAGGCTATTTACCAGAAGCTCTGCAAGACCTGGAACTGCGAATTTGACGATCGCGGCAACATCGGAAAGCGCTACCGCCGTCAGGATGAGATTGGAACGCCCTTCTGCGTGACTTATGACTTTGAATCCGAGGAAGACGGGGCAGTGACGGTGCGCGACCGGGATACGATGGCCCAGGTGAGAGTGAAGATTGATGAGTTAGAGGCTTATTTTGCGGATAAGTTTCAGTTTTAAGCTGATATTTTGAAAATGTGAAAAACAGAGGAAGAATTATCAGTAAGAATTATCAGAAAGAGTTGTAAAGGTTGACGAAACAGCCAAATAGTGATAGTTTAGAATAAGAGCGTTTGAAGCTCTGTAAAAAATAACAAAGGAGTACGGTTATGAATCTTTCACCACTTCAGAAAGCAAGATATGAATATGTTCCGAAGCTTCCGGCAATGCTCAGAAACGGCATCACCGAGATTGCCGTTAAAGAAGGAAGCACTACGACCAGTGCGGCGGATCAGGAGAAAATTAAAGCGCTGTTCCCGAACACTTACGGAAAGCCGGAGGTTACCTTTGAGAAGGGGCAGAATACTTCTGCCGCTAAGAAGCAGGTAGTCGGCGTGATCCTTTCCGGCGGACAGGCGCCTGGCGGACATAATGTTGTGTGCGGCCTGTACGATGCGCTGAAGGCGACCAACAAAGAGAATATCCTGATTGGCTTCAAGGGAGGCCCCAGCGGACTGATTGAGGATAAGTATATTGTGTTTGAGGACGCTTACATTGATCAGTACAGAAATACCGGCGGATTTGATATCATAGGTTCAGGAAGAACCAAGCTGGAGACCGAAGAGCAGTTTGCGATTGCGACAGAGGTTTGCAGGAAGCACGGCATTACTGCCATTGTGATCATTGGCGGCGACGATTCCAACACCAATGCATGCGTGCTTGCGGAGTACATGGCTGCGCACAACACCGGTGTACAGGTTATCGGATGCCCGAAGACCATCGACGGCGACTTAAAGAATGAGGACATTGAGATTTCCTTTGGTTTTGATACGGCAACTAAGACTTACAGCGAATTGATTGGAAACATTGAGAGAGACTGCAACTCTGCCAAGAAATACTGGCATTTCATCAAGGTTATGGGACGGAGCGCTTCTCATGTTGCACTGGAGTGTGCACTGGAGTGCCAGCCGAATATCTGTCTGATCTCCGAGGAGGTTAAGGAAAAGAAGCAGTCTCTGTCCGAGATCGCGGATTATATTGCGGATTCCGTGGAGAAGAGAGCGGCAAACGGCCTTAACTTTGGCGTTGTCGTGATTCCCGAGGGCGTTGTGGAATTTGTTCCCGAGTTCTCCGCTCTGATCGGCGAGATCAACGAACTTCTTGCAGGCAGCAAGGCAGATGCGTTTAATGCGCTTCCGAATTGGAGCGAAAAGTATGCGTTTATCGAGAAGGGGCTTTCGGGGGATGCTATGGAAGTATTTGCGATTCTTCCTCAGGCGATTCAGCAGCAGCTGTTCCTTGAGAGAGATCCCCACGGCAATGTACAGGTTTCCCTGATTGAGTCCGAGAAATTGTTCGCAGCTCTTGTAGGCGATAAGCTGAAAGCAAGAAAAGCGGCAGGAACTTATGCGGGCAAGTACGCAGTCCAGACGCATTTCTTTGGCTATGAGGGAAGATGTGCATTCCCGTCCAATTTTGATGCCGACTATTGCTACTCTCTCGGCTACAATGCGTTCATGCTGATCCAGTATGGCTGCAATGGTTATCTTTCCAAGGTTTCCAACCTGTCCAGGCCGGCGGAAGAATGGGTTGCGGGCGGTATGCCGATTACCAAGATGATGAACATTGAGAGAAGACACGGCGAGGACAAGCCGGTTATCAAGAAAGCGCTTGTGGAATTGGATGGAAAGCCGTTCAAGTACTTTGAGGCACACAGAGATGAGTGGGCGGTAGAGACTGCTTACGTATTTCCGGGAGCTATTCAGTATTATGGGCCGACGGAGGTGTGTGATTTAACGACCAGAACCCTTGCATTAGAAAAAGCATAAGGCGGAATAAATGTTAAAAAATAAACAAAATCGGGTGCTTCGGCACCCGATTTTATTGTTAAAATATGCTAAAAACCTCTTGACAAATTTTACAGGTATGTTACACTATTCATGTGCGCAGGGTTGGGTCGTTGACCACATATCCGGCGCACATTTTGCGTGCAGGCAACGAGCCGTGCGGCCGGACGAAAGGACAAGCTCTCATGCTTATCCTCACGCAGAATGTGCACCGGTGAGACTATTTTTTAGGAGGGAAACAGATAAATGGCAAAATGGGTTTATTTATTCAAGGAAGGCAACGCCGAGATGCGGAATCTTCTGGGCGGAAAGGGCGCGAATCTGGCAGAGATGACAGGCTTGGGACTGCCGATACCCCAGGGCTTTACCGTAACCACGGAGGCATGTACTGACTACTACAACAATGGAAAGCAGATTTCCGATGAGATTAAGGAGCAGATCTTTGCTGCCCTTGCACAGTTGGAGGAGCTTCAGGGCAAGACCTTCGGAGATACGAACGATCCCCTTCTGGTATCCGTTCGTTCCGGTGCGAGAGCTTCCATGCCCGGTATGATGGACACGATTCTGAACCTGGGTCTTAATGATGAGGCGGTAGAGGGCTTTGCAAATAAAACAGGCAACCCCAGATTCGCTTACGATTCCTACCGCAGATTTATTCAGATGTTCTCCGATGTGGTTATGGAGATGAGCAAGACCTTCTTTGAGGGCATTTTGGATGAGATCAAAGAGGCGAAGGGCGCAAAGTTTGACACGGATTTAACAGCAGACGATTTGAAAGAGGTTATTGCAAGATACAAAGCCATTTATAAGGAAAAGATGGGAGAGGACTTCCCCCAGGATCCCAAGGTACAGCTTATGGAGGCTGTAAAGGCCGTGTTCCGTTCCTGGGACAACGAGCGTGCCATTGTATACCGCCGTATGAATGACATTCCCGGCGACTGGGGAACCGCTGTCAACGTACAGGCTATGGTGTTCGGAAATATGGGCGACACCTCCGGAACCGGCGTTGCATTTACCAGAAATCCGGCTACGGGCGAGAAGGGTATCTTCGGCGAGTATCTGATCAATGCCCAGGGTGAGGACGTTGTGGCAGGTATCCGTACACCGCAGCCCATCACCAAGCTTGAGGAGGACCTTCCTGAGTGCTTCAAGCAGTTTATGGAGATTGCAAGCCGCTTGGAGGATCACTACCGTGATATGCAGGATATGGAGTTCACCATCCAGGAGGGCAAGCTGTACTTCCTGCAGACAAGAAACGGAAAGAGAACGGCTCCCGCAGCCATTCAGATTGCCTGCGATCTGGTAGATGAGGGCAAGATTACACCGGAGGAGGCTGTGCTTCGTATTGAGGCGAAGTCCCTGGATCAGCTTCTGCATCCCACCTTTGATCCGGAAGCTCTGAAGGCCGGCGAGGTGATTGGCGAGGCCCTTCCCGCATCTCCGGGAGCGGCGGCAGGTAAGGTATACTTTACGGCAGAGGATGCCAAGAGAGCCAGGGGTAAAGGTGAGCGTGTCATTATGGTGCGTCTGGAGACTTCTCCTGAGGATATTGAGGGTATGCATGCGGCCGAAGGTATTCTGACCGTGCGGGGCGGTATGACAAGCCATGCGGCAGTTGTAGCCCGCGGAATGGGAACAGCCTGTGTATCCGGCTGCGGCGAGATTAAGATTGACGAGGAAGCAAAGTACTTTGATCTGGGCGGACATCACATTGTAGAGGGTGATTACATTTCTCTGGACGGCTCCACCGGAAAGATTTATCTTGGAGATATTAAGACCATAGAGGCATCCGTAAGCGGCAACTTCGGGCGTATTATGGCCTGGGCGGACGAGTTCCGTACTCTGGGCGTGCGCACCAACGCAGATACGCCGGCTGATACAAAGAATGCGATTAAGCTTGGCGCAGAGGGTGTTGGTCTCTGCCGTACCGAGCATATGTTCTTTGAGCCGGAGCGTATTCCGAAGATCCGGAAGATGATTCTCTCCGAGACAGAGGAGATGAGAGAGGAAGCTCTCTGGGAGCTGATTCCTTATCAGAAGGGCGATTTCAAGGCTATGTACGAGGCGCTTGAGGGCAAGCCCATGACGGTTCGTTATCTGGACCCGCCGCTTCATGAGTTCGTACCCACCGATCCGGAGGATATTGCGGCTCTGGCAAAGGATATGAACATGACTGTGGAAGAGGTTGAGGCAAGATGTGAGGAGCTTCGCGAGTTCAACCCCATGATGGGACACCGCGGCTGCCGTCTGGCCGTTACCTATCCGGAGATTGCGAGAATGCAGACCCGTGCGGTTATGGAAGCTGCTATCGAAGTGAAGGAAGAGAAGGGCTACGATATCGTTCCTGAGATCATGATTCCTCTTATCGGTGATAAGAAAGAGCTGAAGTTTGTAAAAGAGATGGTTGTCAAGATTGCGGAGCGTGTGAAGAAAGAGAAAAATTCCGATATTAAGTATCACATCGGAACCATGATCGAGATTCCCCGTGCGGCTCTTCTGGCAGGCGAGATTGCCGAGGAGGCTGAGTTCTTCTCCTTTGGTACGAACGACCTGACTCAGATGACCTTCGGCTTCTCCCGTGACGATGCCGGGAAGTTCCTGGATTCCTACTATAAGTCTAAGATCTATGAGTCTGACCCGTTTGCAAGACTGGACCAGAACGGTGTTGGCAAGCTGGTGAAGATGGCTGTTGAGGAAGGCCGGGCTACCAGACCGGATATCAAGCTCGGTATCTGCGGCGAGCATGGCGGAGATCCTTCTTCTATCGAGTTCTGCCATAAGGCGGGCTTGAGCTATGTGAGCTGTTCCCCGTTCCGGGTGCCTATTGCACGTTTGGCGGCGGCTCAATCTGCTATACAAAATAGGCAGGCAAAGTAATCCGTACTTTGGTTTAGGATCGCATACTAGCAGGCATTGGCTTTTCGCAGGGCAAATGTTGATCTTTTGCGAGAGGGCAGTGGAAAGACCTTACTGTTGAAGTGTATATAATTTAATGAAAGGGGCTGTTGCAAAATAGATGAGTAATTATCTATGGAGCAATGGCTCCACTTTTATGTAATAGAACCAGGTTAGTGTATAATTATTAATGGAAAAATAGGAGTTATTCCTAAAATAAAAGGGAAGCAGAGAAATTCCCTACTTCCCAACCATACAGTTTTTCTTTATGATGTTAACGACCAAGAAAACATATAAAGGAGACTGTGTGATGAAATCTATTGTAGAAGAAAAGCTGGTATCTTTCAAGAGCCTGGAACAGAAAATTTTTGCATATGTCTGTGAAGAAGATAGGGCTGATCTCTACAAATCTGGCGGAAAAGATAGCCATGACGGTCACAGGGCGCAAAAAACCGCCTACTCTTAAAATCCATAAGAATAAGCGGCTTCATGGTGATGTGCATTAGACATATTCGATTTTCACCTTTTTTACTGGGGCGTTGGCTACCTTGAAGATAATCTCGTTTCCAAGTCCTGTGCTGTATAATAAATCACTCATTTTCTTTTACTACTTTCCAATTACATTCTATCGAGCACCATTGTTTTTGCCACTCATCCTCATTCACAATCGCATCAAATACAGGCTCAAGGAAAGTCTGTATTTCCTCAATAATCACCGAAAACTCAAGCGTATCATTTTTTATTGTTTTCAAAAAGAATCTCCACCGCTTTTGCATATCCACATCCTCGGCAAGGGTGAGAATACGCTTGAAGCTGTCCTTTTCGTAGGGCGTCCCTCGCCGTTCCAATGTTCTGAATATTGCCGTCTGCAATCTTGCTCCGTCAAAATCAAAAGTCCTTGCCAGATAGTAAATATCGTAAAAGTCTTTCATCCTGCCCGTTAGTTCAAATCGCTGCAGAATCGCATCGAATTTCTCGGCTATGGTGCTTTCAAGAGAATAGGTCATAATAACAGGAGCTTCAAAATCGGGAAGCTGTGTATGGATAGTCCGTTGCTCGGCACGGGGAACAATCACATCGCCCACACCAATATCCACATTAAAAGGAACTCGAACATTTTTTATCTTTCCAATAATCTGTGTGCTGATGCCATGATATTTTCTTTGTGGTGAGATTTCTTCAAATCCTTTCGCACTCATCTCAATATAATCATTGCCCGTAGGTGTAGCAAGAATTTTTAGGATAAGGGCTTTTCCCTCATCCAACGAATTGGAGGCACTACGAAGCAAGAAATCTACATCAATCGTTGCTCGGCTTTCAAAATTGGTCAGCGTATAGATAAATAATCCGCCTTTAAGAATAAGAGTATCCTCATATCCAGACTTTGAAAGCTTCCGCAAAAATTCTTCCTGCATAAAAAGCTGCAGGCACTGCTGATAACTGATACCAACCGCCTTCGCCTTATTCTTTAGCTTTGCCAAAACAGATGCTGCTGCATCAGCCATCACAACCACACTCCAATCAATTCTTTTACACGCTTTTGTATACGCAATACTTTGGCATACTCCATCAGATTCGGTATATTTTTTTTCGGGTCTTTTACATACCCTTGTATTGCCTTATTAAAAATCTCTTTATCCATTTTGTTCATATTCCGCAGTACATCACAAATGGTACGGTCACGGTCGTATATACGGATATCAACAAAATTGATACTGCCTTTTGTTTCGCCGAGGGGTACTAAAGCAGGCTCAACCCGATATGCCTTTACAAAGGGGTAGTCAATATTTGTACGGCTTCTGGAGACATTTTTATCAATCGTAATATTCCACTCGGCAGGACTGCGGTCACTGTACTGGTAGTAAAAGAGGGCGGTTTCCATACAAAGCACCGCATCGGGAAAAAGACGGTTGATAATTTTAACTTCCTGTTCGCCATAAGTTTCTGTCCAATGATAATAGCCCCATTTGATTTTTTCAATAATGCCCTCGTTTAATAGCTGCTGAATATCGGCATAGTAAATTCTGTAGGAATCCAGTTGAGCAGTCGTCATTATATAATCGTGTTTGGCAAAAACCTTCCTGACAGCGTTTATCAATTTTTCATCAAGCATTGTCTCACCTCTATGAAACCACACGTAAATTTCTCAATGATTGTGTACTTTACTATAGCATATCCGATTTTTTCAAAAAAGTCAACTTAGTAAAGTACACATGATCGAAGCTAACAATAGTGTAGTTTACTATGGAAAAATAAGCTTGTCTAACTTCTTTCAGACAAGCTCATTCTATCACGCTTCATAATTATAATAGATATCTGCATCCGTTACCGCATAGAGGGTTATCCATCTCGGAGTGCCGTCAAGCTCGATAAAATAAGGCTTTCTGCCACCTTTCCTGCATCTTTCCTCATCCCACTTGCCGATTCTTTCATAGCTGACAAAGCTAAGTACAAATAAGCCGAAGGCACTGAGATTGTCCACATTAGGGCATGATAAAAAGGCTGCATTGCAGTAAAGACCAGACACGGTAAAGCATTGGCGGATTTTACCGAAAAGTTACAAAAACAGCTCACCCCGAATCTTTGCAGACCTTCGGATGGGTTATTTTTGAAAATGTGGTGAAAATGCCAGAGATTGATATATGGATTCCCCTTATCAAAAGGAAAAATTATGCCGATATATTTTTGAACATGTTGTGCGGAAAATAAGAGACATGGAAAAGAAGGATGATTTTCCACAATCGGAAGCTGCGGACAACAGAACAAAAAAGGAGACTGGAGACATGATCAACTACATAAGAAATTTAAGAATCCGATTAAAGCTTTATATCCTCATAGGAGTTGCGCTGATTGGTATGTTTATTATCGGCGGCATGTCATTCTATCTTATGGGCCGGATGAACGAGATGACAGACGATATTTCAACAAGCTGGCTTCCCAGTATTGATACGGCAAGGGACCTGACCAATACCCTTTCCAATATCCGTTTGAATGAATTAGGGTATCTTACCGCAATTTCTGATGACGCAGAAGCATCCAGCCTTCAGTATCTTCAAAAGGAGAAGGGGGAAATGGATACTCTCTTAGCCGCATATAAGGAATTAATCGACGAAGAGGAAAGCGGCTTCTATAATAATGCAGTGAACCTCTGGACTCAGTACAGGGAAGCGGACGATGAAATACAGGTGTTAGCCAAGCAGGGCCGTAAGGAGGAGGCCCGTGCCATTCTGGAGGGCGAATGTGTAGAGCTTTACAATTCTTTAAACGGCGCCTTTCAGGAGATTGTCACCTACAATACGGAGGGCAGCGACGCGGCAACGGAGGAAAGCTTCTCCCTTTACAGAACTGCCACCCTCCTTATGACGCTAATTATCATTGCGATTATTATTGTGGGTGTGTTCTTCTCATTTGTGATTATACGCCTTATTAAGTTCCCGATTTCCGAAATCGAGAATGCCGCTACGAAGATGGCGGAGGGTGATTTGGACGTGGAGATTTCCTATACCTCCAAGGATGAGATGGGAGTTCTCGCGGAGCAGGTACGCAGATTGATCCGCAAGCTTCAGGTTATTATAGATGATGAAAATAAATTCCTTGCTAAAATGGCAGCCGGAGATTTTACGGTGGATTCTGTCTGTGAGGAGGAATATACGGGGGGCTTCTATCCGCTGCTTGTGTCCTTCCGGGGCATTGCGGAAAAGCTCAACGACACAATGCTGCAAATCAGCCAAAGCTCTTCCCAGGTAGCAAGCGGATCGGAGCAGGTGTCCAGCGGCGCCCAGGCTCTTTCCCAGGGAGCAACCGAGCAGGCAAGCTCCGTGCAGGAGCTGGCGGCCTCCATCAATGAGATCTCCAACAAGGTAAATGAGAATGCGGAAAATGCACGGCAGGCCAATGCCACGGCAGGCAGCGTCAGCATGGAAATGAATATAAGCAACGAAAAAATGCAGCAGATGATACAGGCGATGGGCGATATCAGCAGCTGCTCCAGTGAAATCGGAAAAATCATTAAGACCATTGAAGACATTGCGTTCCAGACCAATATTCTTGCCCTGAACGCGGCTGTAGAAGCTGCCCGGGCAGGTACTGCCGGAAAAGGCTTTGCCGTAGTTGCCGACGAAGTCCGCAATCTGGCAAGCAAAAGTGCGGAAGCTTCCAATAATACCTCCGCTTTGATTGAAAATTCATTAAAGGCAGTGGAAAACGGAACCCAGATTGCCGGAGAGACAGCGCAGTCTCTGCTTCAGGCCGTAAATGCTGTAAATCAAATGACAGGCATTATCGGACAGATTTCAGAGGCCAGCAGCGAACAGGCAGATGCTATCTCCCAGATTACGATGGGAATAGATCAGATTTCCAGCGTTGTTCAGACAAACTCGGCAACCGCGGAAGAGAGCGCGGCCGCAAGCGAAGAGCTTTCCAGCCAGTCACAGCTTATGAAGGGGCTTGTGGGGAGGTTTAAGCTAAAAGGCGGTTTTTAGTACATGATGCGTTAGTGGGGGAACCCGTTGATTTAAAATAAAAGACAGGGCAATTGCAGAATGAGGCGGCTGATATTTCCATATCTGCGTCCTATTCTTCAATCGTCCTGTTTTTTCTTTCCTTTTGTTATATTCTCTGGTAATTTGGCTTTTCACCTGGTAAAAGATATTTTTATGTAAAAGACAATTTGGAGGCGGGAATCCGAAATTTGAAAATTTAGATGTGAAAACAGGAGTTTAAAAGTTTACTTTACAAGAGATATTTTGATATTAAAAAGATAAAAATGTGAAAATTTCACAAAAAAATTGACATAAGGTTAGAAAAACGGTATATTATATAAGGTAAGGAGGTGCTGTTGTATGTTGGTGCAATTTATGATGAAAAATGTTTTGTCTTTTAAAGAAGAAACCATATTGGATATGACCGCAATCAATGCATATAAAGAGCACAAATGCAATTTGATTGATATTGGGACGAAAGAACGATTTCTCAAGGTTGCCGCTATTTATGGGGCAAATGCCAGCGGAAAATCGAATTTATATCTTGCAATGAATTATTTCCAGAGAATTATTGTGGAATCTTTAAATAATGTGGAAGACGGCACCAATACGGCAATAGAAGAGTATTACAATCCCTTTAAATTTGAAAAGGGCAGAGAAAATTCGGAATTTCAAATTGTAGAGATTCTCGGAGCGTTTGAATACCGTTACGGATTTGAATATAATGCGGAGTGCATTGTGGCAGAATGGCTTTACAGGAAAAATCTGGAGACAAACAGGACGGCAACTATATTTGAAAGAACAACGGATATTGTAGACTTTGGCGCGACGGTGAGAAAGGAATGTGATATATATAAAGAGCAGATTCCGGTAGAGACATTGGTTTTGTCTTTTTTTAACAAGCTAAAATTAAAAACAGAGATATTTAAAGAGGTGTATTATGGCATTATGGATACCTTAGTGGTTCCCACAGATTTTTGCGAGGACACCAGAATGCTTCATACATTTTTGCCTAAGGTGATAGACAGCAAGAGTGAGAAAGAAAAGCTGATTGAGTTTTTAAATGCAATTGATACGGGGATTGAGAATATTACGTATGATGACAGTGAAAAGGAAATTTTATTTATATCTTATCATAAGGGGAGGGATGGGGAAGATTATCTCTTAAATCTGTATGATGAATCCGAAGGAACGATTAAAAGCATTATGCTGTTTATATATGCGCGTGCGGCGATACTAAGCAACAGTTCTATTTTTGTAGATGAATTAAATATTAAGCTTCATCCATTACTTTTAAAATTCATTATTGATTTGTTTTATGATGAGGATTCGACAGCTCAATTAATTTATACCACACATGACACAACACTGATGGACAGAAAATTTTTCAGGAGAGATCAGATTTGGTTTGTTCAAAAGGATGAATTTGGTTATTCGGAGCTGTCGGCTTTGTCGGATTTTAAAGTTCGTTCCGACGCTTCTTTCGAAAAAGATTATCTGGCCGGTGTATATGGCGGGATTCCGCTTCTCAAGGAATTTGTTATGAAAGAGGGTGTATAATTGGGGAGTGACGAGCTTTTTAAAAAGAGACGCGAGGACAGGAAACGCAGGCAGTATGAATATAAAAACCCAAGAGCCAATTCCTTTTTAATTGTAACAGAGGGGAAATGCACGGAGCCTTTGTATTTTAAAGGGATGCAGAGATTAATAAAAGAGAAGCTTGGCGGTGTGGTTGATGTGGTGGAAGCTCCGCTTATTGAGATACATGGAGAGGGCTGTGCCACAGGAAAGCTAATTGAGGTTACGGAACAGCTTGTGAAGGATGCAAAAATCGTTTATCAAAACATATGGGTTGTATTTGACAAGGACGATTTTGAGGATTTTGATCAGGCAATCATGGAAGCAGCCAGGAAAGGTTATAAAGCAGCATGGAGTAACCAGTCCTTTGAATATTGGATATATCTGCATTTTAATTACAGTGATTCCGCTTTGCATAGAGATGAATGGAATAAAAAGCTTGATGAAATATTCAAACAATATAATTTGGGTGATGGGAAATATCAAAAGAATTATGAAAATATTTACGATATGGTGGATACTTATGATGGCGTAAATCTGGCTATAAAGCATGCGAAACGAAGAATGGCGGATTTTAATAAGGAGAAAAACAGGCCGTCGGAGTACGATCCGGGAACTACCGTTTATATGCTGGCAGAAGAGCTGAAGAGGTTTATTGATGAATATGGCACTTCTGTCTAAACTCACATAGCAGAAAAACATAAGCTTTGTTTCAGATAGTTTGGGAAATTAACAAAGAAAACATGCGATGCTTAATGGCTGCCGAAAAATAGGTCGGCAGCCATTGAAACATTATATAAGAAACAGCTCCAGCACAAACACCACCAGGCAGGAGCACACCGATACCTGTAAGAGACTTTTCCCCTTCCATGCCAAAACAATCCCCGTCAGGAGAGCGGCCCAGGCGGACCAGACACTTCCTGTCTCGGACAGAATCGCCGGAAAGGTCATCACAGCCAGGGTAACATAGGGCACATAGAAAAGAAACGAACGGATAAAGCGGTTGGTAATCTCCTTGCGTATAAGCACCAGCGGAAGCATACGTATGGTGTAGGTAACAGCCGCCATAACCAGAATATAGAGATAAATATTGTGCGTCATGCCTCCTCATCCTCCTTCACAGGAAATAAAACAGCCGCGCCTCCGGCAAGCAGCACCGTCAGCAGAATGGTGCGCGTACCGGTGGACAGATCCGCAATCAGGGGCAGCTTCGTAAAGGCAAAGCTGGCCGCCATAGAAACAAAAATCACCCCGGCCAGAACCTTGCTTTTTCTGACCGGCGGAATAATCACAGCCAGAAACATTCCGTAAAGTCCCACGCTCAAAGCCCGTACCACATTCACCGGCAGAAGATTGCCCATCAGCACCCCGAGATAAGTACCCGAAGCCCAGCCGGGGGCGGCAATGGCAATCAGACCATAGGTGTAGAAGGGATTCAGCTTTCCCGGAACACTCATGGATACGCCGAATATCTCATCCGTCACATCAAAGCTGATCAGCAACCGGTGAAAAAGAGAGGTACTCGGGTGCAGCTTCTGGCTCATGGCGCAGGACATCAGAAGATACCGGGCATTTGCCACCAGCTCCATCACGGCCAGCTCCAGGTATCCGGCCCCGGCAGCCACCAATGTAAAGCCGGCAAACTGTCCGGCGGAGGCATTGTTGGTGAGGCTGGTGAGCATGGCCTGAAAAGCGGTAAAACCGGCATTTTTCGCGGCAATTCCCAGAGTAAAGGACACAGCCAGATATCCGAGCGAAATGGGGATACCGTCACGCAGTCCCTTTAAAAACCAGTTCTTATTTTCATTGATCATAATAACAGCTCCTCTTACGTAATCGTACTCTATTTTAGCGCGCTTTGGGCGAACAGTCCAGAAGATTTTTACTAGAATAAGAGTTATGAATAAAAGTTGCGGTAAGAGAAGCTATGATACAAGAAACTATGATACAAGAAGCTGTGATAAGAGCAGCTATGATACAAGTTAAGCCTCATCAATATTTCCGCTTCCCATTGTGCGGTACCATTTCCCGGGAAGGAGTACCATATGTCCCTGCTCTAAAGATTGGGGAACGTCAATGATATTCTGATTGGAAGAGCCGCGGAACAAAAGCCCCGGATCTTTTAATTCCTCCACAAATTTTCCGTCCACCAGTACATCCAGATTTGAGAGCAACTCCCGCGCGGTCTCGGGCGTGCCCACATGTCCGGGAAAAAGATCTTTTTCCAAAGTAAATCCCGTATAGCACCAAATCGTTTTTTCAGGAAAACGCTGCCGAACTTTCTTTACCAAACGAAGAACCGCCTCCTGATTTTCCGGCTCAAATGGTTCGCCCCCCAGCAGAGAAAGTCCCGCCACATAGTCGGGCGCAAGGGCGGTAAGGATTTCTTCAATGGTCTTATCCGTAAAAGGGGCGCCATAAGCAAAATCCCATGCTTCCGCATTAAAGCAGCTCTTACAGTGGTGACGGCAGCCGCTTACAAAGAGGGACACCCGTACACCGGGGCCGTTGGCAATATCATTTTTTTTAATTACTGCATAATTCATATTAAAAATCCTTTCCGAAAAGCCCTGTGGCCGGGCAGTCCGCACCGGAAATTCCTGTGTCTGTTTCCGGCCTGGTTTTTCCATATCACAGGGCAAAAAGGAGCTGCCGCCGGGAAGATACCCTGCGGCAGCCATAATATTCGCTGATGTACGGCCTGCCTGGTAATCAGGCCGTACACTGGGGCACCGGAAATTCCTGTGCTTATTCCGGTATCAATTTACTCAAACAACAGCGGATTCCGCAAGGGAGACGGCTTATAAGTGAAGCTTTATAAATGAAGCACCCGCTCCTTGATTTCCTGCGTCCGTCCCTGGTTCCAGAACTGAGTTCCGATATAGCCGCAGGTACGCCGGGCCACATTCATCTTATTCTGATCCACATTGCCGCAGTTGGGGCATTTCCAGATAAGCTTGCCGTGCTCGTCCTCCTGGATCTCAATCTCCCCGTCATAGCCGCAGACCTGACAGTAATCGCTCTTGGTGTTCAGCTCCGCATACATGATGTTGTCATAGATAAATCGCATCACGGAGAGAACGGCATCCAGGTTATTCTGCATATTGGGAACTTCCACATAGGAAATGGCTCCACCGGGAGAAAGGGCCTGGAACTTGGCTTCTAAGGCCAGCTTTTCAAAGGCGTCTATATTCTCGGTTACATGAACGTGATAGCTGTTGGTGATGTAGCTCTTATCCGTTACATTCTTTACAATGCCGAAGCGCTTCTGCAGGCATTTGGCAAATTTGTAGGTGGTGCTTTCCAGAGGCGTTCCGTAGAGAGAGTAATCAATCTGCTCCTCCGCCTTCCATTTTGCCGTATATTCATTGAGCTTTTTCATAATCTCAAGGCCCAGCGCCTCGCCTTCCGGCTCCGTAAGCTTCTTGCCGTTCAGACTGTAGACACACTCCCACAGGCCGGCATAGCCCAGGGAAAGGGTGGAATATCCGCCGTGAAGGTACTTGTCAATGGTTTCGCCCTTTTTCAGACGAAGGAGTGCGCCGTGCTGCCAGAGGATGGGGGCCGCATCGGAAAGGGTTCCGCTCAGGCGATCATGGCGGCACTGGAGCGCTCTGTGGCAAAGCTCCATACGTTTGTCAAAAATCTCCCAGAACCGGTCGATATCGCCTTCTGCGGACAATCCGATGTCCACCAGATTGACGGTGACAACGCCCTGGTTAAAGCGGCCGTAATATTTGGGCTTTCCGTTCTCGTCCACATAGGGGGTGAGGAAGCTTCTGCAGCCCATACAGGTGTAGCAATGGCCTTCGCCGTTTTTGTCAACCTTGTTCTGCAGCATGATTTTTTCGGAAATATAATCAGGAACAAGGCGTTTGGCCGTACATTTGGCCGCAAGCTGGGTCAGATAGTAGTATTTGCTGTCCTCGTGGATATTATCCTCCTCCAGAACATAAATAAGCTTTGGAAATGCGGGGGTAATCCAGGTCCCCTTTTCATTTTTCACGCCCTGGTAGCGCTGACGCAGGGTTTCCTCAATGATCAGAGCCAGATCCTTCTTTTCCTGCTCATTCTGGGCCTCGCCCAGATACATAAAGACGGTGACAAAGGGGGCCTGTCCATTGGTGGTCATCAGGGTAACTACCTGATACTGAATCATCTGCACGCCGTTGCGCACCTCTTCCCGCAGACGCTTTTCCGTGATAAAATCAATCTCCTCCTCGGTAACGGCCTCGTGGATGGAGTGAAGCTCGTCCGCTACCTGTCTGCGGATCTTCTTGCGGCTGGTGTCTACAAAGGGAGCCAGATGGGTCAGGCTGATGCTCTGCCCGCCGTACTGACAGGAGGCTACCTGAGCAATGATCTGGGTGGCGATGTTGCAGGCAGTGGAAAAGCTGTGGGGCTTCTCAATCATGGTGCCGCTGATAACGGTTCCGTTCTGAAGCATGTCCTCCAGATTGACCAGATCGCAGTTGTGCATATGCTGTGCGAAATAGTCCGCATCATGGAAATGAATGATTCCCTGATCGTGGGCGGACACAATCTCCGCAGGAAGCAGGATACGCTTGGTGATGTCCTTGCTCACCTCGCCGGCCATGTAGTCGCGCTGTACGCTGTTGACCGTAGGGTTCTTGTTGGAATTTTCCTGCTTTACTTCCTCATTGTTGCACTCAATGAGGCTTAAGATCTGCTCGTCGGTAGTGTTGGACTTACGAACCATAGCACGGCGGTAGCGGTAAGTGATATAGCGTCTGGCCACATCAAAGGCCCGCTGATTCATAATCTGATCCTCTACCATGTCTTGGATCTCTTCCACGCTTAAGGAACGGCTCATATTCTCGGCAGCGCTCTCTACGTCCTCCGCAATCCGCTTAATCTGAATGGGAGTCATCCGTGCGCTGGGAACTACTTTCTCATTGGCTCTGGTTACGGCAAGAACGATTTTTTTGGCATCAAATTCGACTTCGCTGCCGCTTCTTTTAATAATTTTCATCAAACTTCCCTCAATTTCTAATATTGCTGTGATAGGTGGTGACGAAACCTATTGTAACAAGATATAGTGGTGTTGTCAACAGTGATTACAAGATATTGTTTGCCGTATTTGGAATACTATGCGAAAATGCGGGGAAAATCAAGGGTTTTTTCTAAAAAAAGTTTTGGGAAAATGAAAAATACTATGGAATAAAGCGTGATTTTTTGGTATATTCTAGTAGGATGGATCAGGAGCTTTTGCTTTGGCAGGATTCATCCGGCAGGCGTGGGAAAAAGCGGCCTGATATCGAATAATGAAAGGAGACATGACGATGAAGAAGTATGTTTGCGAGCCTTGCGGCTATGAGTATGATCCGGAGGTTGGAGATCCTGATAACGGTATTGAACCGGGAACGGCTTTTGAGGATCTGCCGGAGGATTGGGTTTGCCCGATCTGCGGCGTTGGCAAGGATGATTTTGCGGAGGCATAATGCACGAGTACCTAAGACAAATTCTGGATTACCGGCCTGTCTGTGAACAGGAGGTGCAGGATCGGAAAATGATGCTTCGATATCTGGAGCTGTTTCCGGATACGATTGGGACAAGACAGTGTGAAATTGCTCATATGACAGCTTCCTCTTTGATCTTTAATCAGGATCGGGGGAAGCTTCTTATGGTGTATCATAATATTTACCGGTCGTGGTCCTGGACCGGGGGACATGCGGATGGGGAGACGGATCTTTTGATGACGGCTGTTCGGGAGGCGATGGAGGAAACGGGGCTTCGGACGGTGCGGCCGATTCGAAAGGAGGCGCAGAGTCTGGATATTCTGCCGGTTTGGGGGCATTTTAAGCGCGGGGTTTACGTGAGTTCGCATCAGCATTTGAATCTGACTTATTTTCTGGAGGCGGATGAAGATGAGGAGATTCGGGTGAATGAGGATGAGAACAGCGGGGTGGAGTGGATTCCGCTTGGGGAGCTGGAGGAGAGGGTGACGGAGCGGGAGATGTTGCCTGTTTATTGGAAGATGCTTGGAGGGGACGGGATCAGCCGCAAATAAAGCCCTCCCGCTTTTCCATATCCTTGTTCGGACGGTCCGCGTACACGTCGTATGCTCTGAACGGACATTACCCTTTTTGGTTGTTTAAGGCTTTTTGTCTTTGGGGTAATGTTCGTTCATTTCATACGCCGTGTACGCGGACAGCCGGACAATGGGATATAGGAAAAGCGGGAGGGCTTTATTTGCGGCTGATCCCTGGTTGTGGGGGCGGTTTGGGCTGCTTGATATTTTGGTAATGTGTTTGCATTGGCTTTGCTGGGATTGATGCAGGGTGGTGTCCTGGTGGGGGCGATACGGTTTTATAATAGGAGGGAGCGAAGCTCCTCTTCGGTTCCGTGGAGGGTTCCTTGGACCATTTCGGGTTTGCCGCCGCCTTTTCCGTGGAAGGCTTCGTTGAGCTGTCTGCACAGGGGGCGGACGTCTTCGGAGGCGCTGCCGAGGATGTAGCGGTAGCCGGTGGCGTCGGTTCCTATGAAGACGCCGGCGATGCCGGTGCAGCGTTTGGTGAGGAGGTTGACGAGTTCGCGGGCTGTGGCGGCGTCCATATCTTGTTCGAAAAATGCGGCGTTTTTCGAACGGTCGGGGATGGCGGCGGCTTTTTGGTGGATGAGGGATTTTTTCAGCTTCAGGATTTGGCCGGTGAGGTCGTAGTTTTCTTGTTTTAGGCGGTCGACGGCTTTGGCTGTGTCTTTTTCTTTGACGGAGAGGAGGGCGGAGATTGCTTTTGTGTTTTGCTCTTTTTCCTCGTAGTCGGTTAAGGCTCTTGCGCCGGCCAGGAGGCAGATGCGCACGCCTCCGCGGTGGGACTGGACGCCGGTGAGCTTGATGAGGCCGATTTCTCCGGTGCGGCTTACGTGGGGGGCGCAGCAGGCGCAGATGTCGATGCCGGGGATGGTGACGATGCGTACCTGGCCTTCGATTTCGATTTTACTGCGGTATTTTAGCTCTGTAAGCGTTTTTGGGGAGGGATAGGTTATTTCTATGGGGAGGTTGTCCCAAACGGCTCTATTGGCCTCCTGCTCGATTTTTAGAAGCTCTTTTTTGGTGATGGGGCCGTCGAAGTCCAGGGTTGTTTCGGCTTCGCCCAGATGGAAGCCTACATTATTATAGTGGAAGCGTTTGTGTATCAGGCCGGACACAATGTGCTCTGCGGAATGTTGCTGCATGCGGTCGAAGCGTTTTTGCCAGTTGATTTGTCCGGTGATGTGTGTGCCGGGAGGGATGGGGAGGGCGGTGTAGTGCCAGATCAGGCCGTTTTCTTCCTGGGTGTCCAGGACTTCGCAGTTGTTCAGAAGGCCGGTGTCGCCGGCCTGACCGCCGCCTTCGGGGAAGAATGTGGTTCTGTCCAGGAGGATGCGGCAGGTGTCTGCGGTGGATTCGCAGTCCGTAACGGTGGCGGTAAATTCTTTAAGATAACTGTTTTCGTCGTATAATTTTTTTGTCATTGCAGGCTCCTTTATTGTACTCGGTGGACAAAGGGGGATTCCTTTATTTACTGAGAGTGAGTTTGTTTTGTTTGATAAGGCTGTTATAAAATCAGCCGGTTATTTTGCTTCCTATATGATACCACCGGAATTGACTTTTGGAAAGGGAAAACGTATACTGGATGGATATGGTGGAGAAGGAGAGTGTGGGGATATGATTGATCTGCATGGACAGGCGGGATTGCCTTATGTAAACCGAAATGTTTATACCGGGAGCTATCAGGGGATGCGTTACCGGCTGCGGAAGGCTGTAAAGGAAGAGGATGAAAAGTTTTTGGAGGCGGTGGTTTACCCGGAGCCTTACGGTTTTGAGGCTACGGCGGAGGAGGAAAAGACCTTTCGGGAGTTTCCGTTTACCCAGGAGGGGTTTGATGAGGCGATAGCGTGGCTGAATGAGGAGCATGAAAGGCAGAAGGAACGGTGGGAGCAGGCGTCACGAGTGTAGAAGGATGGGGAATAGAGGTTTTGTGAAAGGATAGTTAGGAGAGAAAAGCAGTAAAAATAAGCCGGTTGTTGGAGGATGGTTTAACCGGCTTATTTTTGTGGGCGGCAAGATAAGCGGATATGGTCCGGGCTACCTTCTTGTCGGAAGGCTCACCTTGTGTTGGCATGTCCATTTAGTGAGTTTTGCCTCGCTTTAACATGTGCTGATGCGAGGGGCAAAGCCACCGTAGTTTGTGCAGGGCTTTGACTTTAGAAGGTTTTTGAGTTCTGTTGTGGGAAATGGTGTTTAATGGGTTTTCTCCAATAGCTGTTGCTGTAGTTTTATTAGTTCTATGTCGTTTGGCAGAAGCGGGATAAGCTGAGAAAGCACCTGCATAGCCTCTGTATATTGACTGTTATCCAGCATGGTTTTTAAAGCCGATTTCATCTGAATCGCCAATTGTTCAAACTCCGGACCTGCCGCCGGCGCGGGATGGTCTATCTCATTTTTTAAAATTCGCAGAACCTCCCGAACTACTCCTGTCATTTTGGGATAGATTTGCAAAGCTGAACGGAACAGCCGGAGCGTATTGGAAAAGTTTCCCAGTCTCCAATCCTCCAATGCCGCCAAAACAGCAAGTGACATGCGGCAGTCTGCCGGGAGGAGGTTTTGATGGCCTTCTTCAAACATAGTATCTTGGTATTGCTTTCTGTAAAAGGATTGAATGCATGCAGCATAGGATTCCAAAGCTTTCAAAAGCTCTGCCTTCATCCGGAATCCCCTGGTTAGCTCTTTTTCCCATAGAAGTTTTTCCAGCCAAAGGCTATAAAGCGGATAGTTGGTAAAGAGCATCTTTCCTGACTCCCAAAAGGCCGAAATTTCCTGGTAAGGGATAGTGCTTATGAGGTTTTCTGTGCAGAGCTTCCAAGTATCCAGATCCATCCGATCCAGCAGTACAGACAGATCCATTTGTTCTAATAAGGCTTTTTTCACAAGCTGCTGCTGTAAATAAGGCTGTTCAAACTCTTTCAGGCACTGGTGGAACAGAAAAAGAAGGGAAGCCTCGTCCTCCTGCCCGGTTTTATCCTGACAAAGGAGCTTTTGGAGCAGGAGGTAATGAGAATCGCAGGGCAGTTGAAGGAGCAGCTCTGCCATGCAAGGAGCATAGGCTTCCTTCCACTGATCCAAAAGCGGATAATATTGCTGAATCCGATATTCCTCCTTCCACGGCAGGAGCTTTAGAAAATAGGCGGCTTTTTCCGGCTGCTTTTGTTCCAATGCAGCTTTGATGCAGTTGAGGCGGACCGGGTAGAGCCATTCAGGGTTCATTACCTTGTCTTTGTTCATGGTACCGAGACGCTGTTTGATCCAAAGCTCCGGATGCTCCTCCATATCCTGCAAAAGCTGTTCAAAGGCTGCGCCGTATTTCAAAAGCTGAGGAAATTCTTTTGTTTCTGTACAGATTCCCACCAACAGGGAATAGAGAATCAGGCGCGTCAACTCAACGGGCTGTTCATGTTCCAAAATGGAGACTGCCTCTGTTTCTGCCTGCTTATAGGCATGCTTCTTGTAAAGAATTTCAACCAGATACGTTTGAAGCCAGGCCTTGTAAAGTGTTTCGCTGTCAGAGCAGACAGTTCTTCCTTTACGGCAGATCTGCTCCGCATTTTCCAAATCATTTTCGGAAAGGTATTCCTGTGTAAGCTGAAGGTAATTTTTCGTGTATTTAGGCCGTTGTTCCATATCCTCCAGAAGCAGAGGGATGTTTCTGCCTGTTTTTCCTGTGCTTTCTTTTTGAATATCTTTCAGATAGCCGTAATGATGCACATAGGCCTGAAACATTCTGCAGGGGGAATTGCAGGGAAGCAGTTCTTCGTGAATGGGATTTTCAAATCGCAGATCCGGAGTGCGCTTTGCCATGCGGTACACCATGAAATCCGTATAATTCATTCCGTTCCAATCTGTGTAATTGCGGTTTGCATATGCTGCAGAGCGGTAATTGAGATATTCCCCGCTTTTAAAAAAGTCACATATTTCTGTCACGTCTTCGAACCATTCGTCATCGTCCAGATAAAGGAACCATTCTCCTTTTGCCCGTTTTAAGCCTTCGTTTCTGGCAGCGGAAAAGTCATTGCACCAGGTGAAGGGGATTACCTGATCCGTATAGCGCTCCGCTATCTGCCGGACACGCTCGTCCGTTCCGGTAAAAACAACGATAAGCTCTGCCGGAACCTCCAGCAGCAGAGGCTTCAGAGAATCCAGGCAGCGTTCCAGTGTAGCTGTACGGCTGGAGGCTAAGAGTGAAATGGTAAGGGGAAGCTTCATAATAAGTTTACTCCTTTTTGATTTGAATTAGATTTTGATATTAAAAGTCCCATTAAGAATAAATTATTTTCTTAGAGTAATTTTAGCAAAAAAAGTACCGGTCTGAAAGACCGGCACTTTTTTGTATTCAGCTTACTGCAGTAACTGCAGAACTCCCTGAGGAACCTGATTAGCCTGTGCAAGCATAGCCTGAGAAGCCTGAACCAGAATATTATTCTTGGTGTAAGCCATCATTTCCTTAGCCATGTCTACGTCACGGATACGGCTCTCAGCAGCGGTGATGTTCTCGGTCTGAACACCCAGGTTGTTGATGGTGTGATCCAGACGGTTCTGAAGAGCACCGAAGGTGGAACGCATGGAAGAAATAGCGTCGATTGCAGCGTTAGCAATGTCAATAGCATCCTTTGCGCCAGCCACATCACTGATATCAATGTCTGCAACCATTCCAAGGGTTGTGCTGCCGATAGAATCAGTAGCCATTCTGCCAAGAGTAACACCGATCTGGTTGAAATTATCAGAAGTTTCACCTACATGAAGTGTAATCTTCTCTGTTGCGCCGGAGGCAGCATTGAACAGGAACTTGCCGTTGAAGTTAGCGCTATCGCTGATTCTGTTGATCTCAGTCTTCAGCTGCTCGATCTCCTTCTGCATCTCACCGCGATTCAAAGTAGAGTAGGTTCCGTTGGCAGACTGTGTAGCCAGCTCAACCATACGGTTTAACATGGAGTGAACCTCAGTCAAAGCACCCTCAGCGGTCTGTACCAGAGATACACCATCCTGTGCATTCTTCTGAGCAGTCTCAAGACCGGTGATCTGAGCTCTCATTTTCTCGGAAATAGCCAGGCCTGCAGCGTCGTCGCCAGCGCGGTTAATCTTGTAACCGGAGGATAATTTCTCCAGGTTCTTGCCTACGAAAGAGTTATTGTTGCTTAAGTTTCTGTGTGCATTTAATGCAGTAATATTGTGCTGAATTCTCATAGTTTTTCCTCCTTGATAATTGCGGGAAACATCCTTTTCCCCGTAAAGTTATTATTTGGATGCCTCAAAAAGTGCTTCTGGACTGCCGGCTATTGTCCAGTAAAGTACACTTAAATGGACACCCTGAAAATTACTTTTCATTTACATTATCGTGTGATTAGGAAATAACTTAAGTGTTTTTCTGAAAAATTTTATTTTTTTTCATAGTCCCATTTCTTTTTGGTATTTTACTGCATTTTGATACTCGCCAATCCGTTTGTACATGGTGCTTCTTCCCATATTGCAGAGCCTGGCAAACTCATTGATTGTTATGGAGCCCTGCTTCCAGTTTTCATATAGCTCAGAAAAGCTTTTGGGCATGGGAATGGGAGGAAAGCAGCACTGAAAGCTATGCTCACAAACAGGCAATATGAGGAGGCCATGTCTGTACTCGTACAGCTTCTGCCTCTTCTGCCGGATGATATGGAGCTTTTAAAAATGCAGCAGCTTCTGTTATCCATACTGGCCGGCTAAAAACAACCATTGCAATTCCCCTTTGCTTGCTCTAAAATAAAGAATATATCAGTATGTAGTTTAAGGAAGCAAATCGGAGGATTGACGTAATGAGTACCCTGGCCATAGTAATGATAGTCAAAAATGAAGAAGAAAGTCTGGCCCGCTGTCTTAAGCAGGCGGCAGGACTGGCCGATAAAATATATATTACAGATACGGGCTCCACAGATCGAACCAGAGAAATTGCCGCAGCTTACGGGGCGGTAGTGACGGATTATGTCTGGAATCAGGATTTTGCGGCAGCCCGTAATTTTGCTCTTTCTCAATCAGACTGCGACTGGAATCTGATGCTGGATGCAGATGAGTATCTGGCAGAAGGAAGCCGAAAGGATTTGGAGGACTTTTTGAAGTGCCCTGACAAAATCGGAGCCATAGAATTAAAGAATTATTATATGGAGGAAATGCAGGGAGGAAAGCAGGAGATGGCTTATACTTATCTGTACGTATCCAGACTTCTTCCCGGAGGAGTAAGATTTACAGGCAGGATCCATGAGCAGGTGGACTCTGAACTTCCTTTAGTGTCGGTTCCCCTGCTGTTTGAACATGACGGTTATTTGAAACAGGGAAAAGCGGAACGTAATCTTCCCATTCTTTTTGAGGAGATAGAAAAAGAGCCGACAGATTCTTATTTTTTGTACCAGGCGGCTGAAACTCTGCGCGGATTGAAGCGTTATCCGGAGGCCTGCCGATATTATGAAAGGTTTTATGTCCATGTACCGGAGCGGGGAACAGGCTATCGGGCAAATGGTATTATCAATTATCTCTATGCGCTTATTGAGATACAGGATTGGGATACAGGATTGGGGATAATAGAAAAGGAGCATACCCGTTTGGAAGGCTATGCGGATTTTCATTTTGCATGCGGTATTCTTTATATGAAGGCGATTCTGGCAGATACCAGGAAATATATTTCCTACCTGCCTCGGATTGAGCAGTCTTATCTCACGTGTCTGGAGATTGGGGAGGTTCCTGCCAACCAGGGAGTGGGCGGTACAGGATCCTTCCGGGCCGCGTACAATCTCGGCACCTGGTATGAGGTGGCCGGAAGCTTGGAGAAAGCCAAGGAATACTATCAAAAAGCGGCAAAAGAAAAATATCAACCGGCGGTAGAACGGCTTGCGCTCCTGAAGAGCTGAGGCAGTAAATGTTTTTGAAACCGCTGTCAGGGTTTTCCCATACGTAAAAATCGAAAGGAGTATGGCTGTGAACATTGGATTGATTTTGGCGGGAGGTTTTGATCCCGGTTTTCAAATGGATATTCCCAAGCAATTTGTCATTGTGGAAAATCGTCCGGTGATAGTATATACCCTGCAGGTATTTCAAAATCATCCGGAGATTGATATGATTTTGGTTTCCTGCCTGTCCGGATGGCAGGAGATGGTGAAGGCATACGGAAAGCAGTTTAATATCAGCAAGCTTGCAAAGATTGTGGAGGGCGGGCCGGACGGCCAGGAGTCTATTCGAAGAGGTGTGGTATGGCTGACGGAGCAATGCAGACCAGATGATGTAGTAGTGATTCATGATGCTATTCGTCCTTTGGTGACAGATGATTTGATTACGGACAGTATTCGTACCTGCAGAGAAAAGGGGATGGGAGTAGCGGCAGTCCGTTCCATGGATACCGTAATGCTGACCATAGACGGTCAGAGCGGAAGAGAGAGCATTTCCAGATATCATATACGAAGGATTCAGACGCCCCAGTCCTACCGCCTGGAGTATTTGGAGCATGTACATCAGGAAGCGATCGAAAAAAATGTTCTGCACTGTGTAGATAACAATAGCATGCTCGCACGTTTGGGCGAGACGATTCATTTTTCCAAAGGTTCTGATTTCAATATTAAGTTAAATTCCGTAGAAGATGTGGAGATGTTCAAGGCTTTGTATCGTATGCCTAAGCCCGGCGAGGGAAAGGAGCAGGCAGTATGAAAAATATTGCATTGATTATTGCAGGAGGATCCGGACAGCGGATGCATCAGGATATTCCCAAGCAATTTTTGAACGTGTACGATAAGCCAGTGATTATCTACACTCTGGAGGCGTTTCAGAAGCATCCCTGTATTGATGGAATTGTTGTGGTATGCGTGGAAGGCTGGAATGAGATTCTGGGCGCTTATTGCCGGCAGTTTGGGATTACAAAGCTGGAAAGCATTGTGCCGGGAGGAGCCAATGGGCAGGAGTCCATTCGAAAGGGGATCTATGATATTGCGTCCCGTCATCAAAAGGAGGATTTAATCCTGATCCATGATGCTATTCGTCCTCTGGTGTCAGAGGAGATTATATCCGATTGTATTCGGGTTGCAGGGCAGCATGGGAATGCTATTTCTGTAGTGCAGTGTACATCAGCTATGCTGTGTACGGAGGATGGGGAGACCTCTGAAAGTCAGATTGCCCGTGACAATCTTAAGATAACGCAGACGCCCCAGTGTGCTTCTATAGGAACGCTGACGGAGCTTCACGAGGAAGCCTTGAGACAGGGGATCACGAATTCCGTGGCTACCTGCACGCTGCTGATAGAGCTGGGGCACAGGCTGTATTTTTCTCTGGGATCCGAAAAGAATATTAAATTAACCTCTGTGGAGGATTTGGAGATATTTGAGGCCCTGCTGAATTCCCAGAAGGCGGAATGGATCAAATAATATGGAGGTACCTAAGATATGAGCCGCATTACGAGAAAGCATCTGCTCTCCATGACAGATACATTAATTAAGGCAAATAAAGCATTGAAAATGAGCCTTCCTCAGGGAGCAAAAAAGAGGGAAGCTCTGATTCAGCTGCTGTCAGACTGCCAGGACAGTGCTATTTCCATCGGAGAAACAATGGAGAAGCTATATGGTGAGGGAACGGAAACAGTGTCAGAGCTGGAGGTCTATTGTGAGAATCTCTATCAGATGACACTGGTCCTGGAAAAACCCAATCAGGCAAAGGAGCTGGCCGGCGTTTTGGCAAAAGAGCTGCTTCAGATTCGCCGTTTGATTGAAAGAGAGGTCCCGGAACGGACAGAAGCGGTTTTTTTGCCCTATAAAGCCTCCATGTGGGATTCCCTGGAAAGTATTTGGAGGGCGGCGGATGCGGATCCGGACTGTGATGCCTATGTGATACCGATTCCTTATTACGATAGAGATTCGGACGGCAGCTTTCGGGAAGAGCATTATGAGGGGCGGAGCTTTCCGGATGATGTTCCTGTCACCCGTTATGATGAGTATGATCTGGGCGTCCGTATGCCGGATATAATTTTTATACACAATCCCTACGACGGAGGGAATTATGTAACCTCCGTCCACCCATATTTTTATTCAAAGAATCTGAAGAATTTTACAGATAAGCTGGTGTATGTGCCCTATTTTGTATTAAACGGGGAGGGGATCGAGGAAGCGATGGCTACACCGTCCGCCGTACTGCATGCTGATTATATTATTGCACAAACAGAAAGGGAACGGCAGGACTATATCCGCTATTGCAGCAAGCTTTATCCTCAGGGTGGATTTGAGAAAAAGGTCCTTGCTCTTGGCTCTCCCAAGATTGATAAGGTGCGTTCCGTGAACCGGGAAAATGTTAAGATTTCGGAAGAGTGGCTGGAACGAACAGAGGGAAAGAAGGTAATCCTCTACAATACCAGCTTGAACGGGCTTTTGCGGGACAATGAAGCCTACTTGAAGAAAATGAAGAAGGTATTTCTGCTGTTTCAGGACAGAAAGGATGTAGTAATTCTCTGGCGTCCTCATCCCTTGATGGAGAGTACCCTTTTGTCTATGCGGACGGAATTGTATACACAATATATGGATCTGAAAAAGTGGTTTCAGGAGAAAGATATCGGGATTTATGACGATACAGCGGATATGTATCCTGCTATCGGCATTAGTGATGCCTACTACGGGGACTGGAGCTCTTTGGTGTGGCTGTACCGCGAGACCGGAAAGCCGGTGATGATACAGGATGTGGAGATTTAATCTCTTCCTGTTATTTTTAATGATGAAACAGACGATATTAGGATAAAGACAAAAATATAATAGGATATATAGTGCAGTAAAAAGATGGAGAGGATGAAAATGAAGAGGAATTACCAAGGGCTGATGGTCTTAATCTTATCAATGGCATTGGCGGCGGGGTCTTTTATGACAGCATATGCAACAGAGTCAGAGCCGCAGGACCCGGCAGAAGCGGCAGCACAGCATCCCCCTGGAGCGGAGGAGGAAAAGGGCGATGAAAAAGAAGAGATTGTCCAAGTAATTCTGCCTACTACTGCTGTACAGATTTTTGATTTTATTCTGGATCCACAAGAACTGATTCAAAAAACAGATGCGGCAGCCTATGGGGGGAAAAGCTTTGAGGAAGGAGCCACACTTTTTTTTGAACGTTTTGATGGGAAAGCCGAAGAAGATTATACCAGTGACAGCGATGCGGTGAATATTATCAATAAGGGTGATACTCCGGTAGATGTGGAGGTAAAAGCAAGTGTTACGGTTTCCATGGCGGACGGCCTGATTATGACAGATGACAGAGAATTCACGGATGATACAAGTACAAGTCTTTATCTGGCCTTGACAGACGGGGAGACGACGGTGCCGATTACCCTTGAAGAGGGAGCAATTATTCATACAGAGCTTCCGCCGGCTGCGGCAGATACGGATGAGGATGGTAGATATTTCTTCTGGCTGACCGGAGCATCCAATGGAAAAGGCGATTGGTATGAGCTTAGGGATATGGAAATTGAAGTGAAGGTTACCTGGAAGGTTGTTTCAAAAGAAGATGAGCAGGAAACGGAGAATGAAGATGAACTGCCTGAGAAGGCGGAAGCGGCAACACCTTCTACTGTGCCGGCAGATGATAAAGCGACACCATCCGAAGCTCCTTCTGACAATGAAAATAAAGATGAGACGAGTGAGGAAGCACCAAAGGCGACGAACAGCGACGCAGACAAGGATGTGAGCGAAGTACCTTCCAAGGCAACAGCCAGTGATGCAGATACAGAGGGAAAGGCGATGCCGCCAGGCAAGGGCGAGGCGGCAGATGAAGCTGTTTCTGAATAAGGCAGTTTATAATATTGAAAGAATGATGGCGGGGGTTACTTATTACGGCACCCCGCCATTCCTATGCCCAGAAGAAGCCAAAATGCGGGGGTTACAATGGGTAACTCCAGGTTTACTACTGTCTGCAGGGCATAACAGGAGCCTGCTGTCAGAGCTCCGAAAACATAAGGGTTCTTTCTTGCGTTTTGAAAGAAACAGCGAAAAGTATCACCCAGAAAGGTCATGTAGCAGATTAGGCCTAAAAGACCATTTGTAATGAGATACTGCAGATATCCGTTATGAACGGTATCAAAGAAGACGCCAACCTCTTCCAGCATGGTATAGTAAAACCTTTGTCGGGAGAGACATACAAAGGTATCAGGTCCGGAACCGATAAGCTTTTGCAGGGGAGGAAGCTCTCTGTATAGAAATGCCGCTTTTTTCCAGGCATATCCCCGGTGGCTGCCCCAATTGTCACTGAATACAAGATAATTGCTCAGTGAGCCGTATCTGGATCCGTGACCTCCCATGTTTGCATCCCATATCAGGAACACCAGAACCAGAAAAGACACAATGACGAAGCATCCCCAGATACGAGTCAGAAGCTTGGGGACCTTGTCCGTATCCATACGGTAAAATCGGAAGCCGATAACAATGGCCCAGAGAAGGAGCACCATCAAAGGCAGACCTGAAAACCCCGTTATCAGGAGGAAAAGTCCGTCAACGCCTAAGGCTTGATTGGGAAACAGCTGGTTGAGCAGGCTGATTAGATATGCTGTGGAGAAAAAGGTGGCAACGATAATGAGAAAACGCTGGATACCCTTTTTATCCTTGAATAAGATAAAAGGCAGCAGGATAAAGAGCGCACCAATGCTCAAATAGGTATTATCGCTGCGTCCTGTGATCATGGCCAAAAAGGAAATTACCATGCAGATATAGTACCAGGCAAGCTTAAGCGGTTTTTCCTCCAGAGAAAACAAGGCAGCTGCAAATCCCATGATTATACCAATATAAGCGGTATAGGTGTTGATGTTCCCGATGGTTGAAGTATAGCTTCGCAGCGCATCAATATTTTCCGGGGTCCGGAAATTCAGGGGATCCAGTTGAAAATAGTCGCCGATGCCAAGAAGACCCATAATAATACCGCTCAGCAAAAAGAGTTCCAAATATCCGCCTCGGATCTTCCAAAAGCGGCTGACCAGAAAGTATAAGATTACATACAAGCTGATTAGATAAAAACCCGAATACCGTCCTTCATTTCCCCAAAAGGCTTCATATACAAAATCAGACAAGAGGGTAGAAATGCCGGCAAGCACCCAGAACAGCAAAACCGCAGCATCTGCGATTCGGAAATTCTTCTTCCAGTTCCGGGGATGAAGACGGGTCAAAAATTCTTGAGTATGCATTCCATCATAGCTTTTGAGGTCGATGCATATCATAATCAGGACACAAATCAGTACGACAGAAATTAAAATCAGCATACAGCGGACAAAAAAATAAAATTTAGCACTTAAAATATCATAATAAGCATCATTAAAGTAAAGAGGAAACAGGGTGACAAGAACAAGAATACCGATTCCGATTGCTTCATTTATAATGAAGGAACACCATTCGGTAAAATCGTCTTTAACTGCTGCTGCATTATTTTTATCCATATGGATGAGTTTTTTTGCCATAAATATTGCCTCCTGAAGTTAAGTAAAAGGGGATTATCCTGGCCCCCAATGCCTGTTACATTATAGCATTATATAAGGAAAGCGTCAAAGATATTTTGCTTTAACAAGAGGTCTCTTATTTTTTTCTTATCAGGATTCGATTAAAAAAAGTTTTACAGAAAGCTAATGTTATGATAAGATGTTGCCGATATATAAAATAGTTGAGTAAAGTATATATATAATATTATATAATTCAGATATCGAACATCAGCTTTTTGCTTATAAAAAGGCGGTGTTGATATAGATACACTGACAGGAGGACGAACAACGTGTCGGAACAAGAAAAAAACGGAAAAATGGGAAAAGGAGGGAAAATAGCTTTTGCGGTGTGCCTGGTGGTGATTGTCGCTTTGCTGGGAGTGGTGATATTTTTGCTGTTCCGGGGTAAGGACGAGGAGGAGCCCAAAAGGCGTAATGTGGTAGTCAACGAGGATAACGTGGATGAGGTTCTTGAGAGCATTGCAGAGGAAGGATATGTTCCGCCTGGATATTACGAGGTCACGATGAACTCCACATGGAACTTTGAGAGCGGGGATGCTCCTTCCACAAATGCGTATGTAGAAAACGCACAGACAAATACAAATCCCGTTTATTTCGATGTAGTGCGGGAAGACACGGGAGAGACCATCTATGAATCACCGATTCTGCCGGTGGGAAGTCATCTGGATGAGATTGTGCTGGACACTGCACTGGAGGCAGGGACCTATGACTGCATACTGACCTATCATCTGCTGGATGAGGAGGAACAGGATATCAGTACATTACAGCTGACTGTTCAGATAGTGGTTAATCAGTAAGTGTTCTGTAAGTGTAAAAAATCCAAGGAAGAAAAAATCAAGGAGGATGAAACATGAGTAACAAGTTTAGGAAAGTTTTAGCTGCTGTCCTGGCTGGTACAATGGTACTGGGAAGCGGAGTAGTGGCAAATGCAGCTGAGGGAAGCGGAGAAGGTTCAGGCTCTCTGGACGTTGTGGAGGCTACAGACGTATTTAACGTAGTTCTGCCTACAGATTCAGGAAATCAGTTTGATTATATTCTGGACCCCACAGGAATCATTGCTGAAACAGATGCGGCAAAGTATGCGTCTGCATCCTTTATACCTGGAAAAACCATGTATTTCCGCAACGAGCCGGCATCCGGAAGTGATGTTGCAACTTACAGTGATGTGAGTGATTCGATCAAGGCTTACAACAAGAGTACGATGGATGTAGAGATTAAGGTTCAGGCAAAGCTGGCAACACCGAGTGGAATTGATATTGTAACCAGTGCTCCGGCTGGCGGCGGTGGTGCAAATACAGCAACTCCTTCCATCTATCTTGCATTGAAGGAGGGTGGCAATGAGACAGCGATTACGTCAGCAGGAATCGTTGCAACCTCTTCTATTACAGATGCAGCTGCTCATTATGAAGTAGTATATGCTACTGACAGTAAAACATATAAGAAACAGCTGAATGCTACAGCATCCAATGCTAAGCTTGAAGATGACTTTGACGGTCTTTTCCAGTCCTATGAATTTAATCTGACTGGTTCCTGTAATGATGATGGAAAATGGGTAGGTCTGACAGAAGAGCCTCCCAAAGTAAGCTTAGTATGGACGATTGAGAAGCCTGAAAATGCAGTTGCAGGCGGCCCGATTACATTTACAAATGCAGGAGATATTACGTTGACCGGCCTGACAGGAGCAAAGAATTTTGCTCATAGAATGACATTGTCCTGGGGCGGCACAACTTCTGACAATCTTGACAGCGACCCCAATATGGATTGGGATACCTCACAGTGGACCGAAGAAAATGGCGGTACGCTTAAGTTCAAATTGAGCAGCGGATGGGTAAGTGGTTTAAGCGGAGAGTTAGTAACCATAACTGTTTATCTGACCGATGGTTCTACACTTACAGCTACTACACAGTTTTAGGTAATACCAAGCGTTGGTGTAAAAGTATTGTGGAGAAGGACGAGGGGAAGAAGTTTTTCTTCCCCTCGTCTTTATGAAAAGATTTTTACGGCAAGGGAAGAGAGAATTTAAGGGAGTGCTGGCATGTATATTAATGAAGAGATAAATTGGCTTAAATTTTGTAAAAAGAAAAGAATATTTATTTTTGGGGCAGGAAAAATTGGAAAAAGAGTTTTTTATCAGCTTCAGAATGAGTGCGATATAGAAGTAACAGGAGTAATTGATAATAACAGAAATGTAGTAGAAGAATGTAAGAGCGGGAAAGCATGGTTCACAAATGCTTATACTTTAGATGATTATAAAAAAATTCGGAAATCAGATGATTTGATTATTATATGTGCAGCAATATCGGAGATCGAAGAGCAGCTGCTGGAGGAAGGAATTTATCCTTTTATTAATTTTAGACAATTAGACTTCCCAGGTATAGAAGGGGAGGGACGTTATAACGAAGATTATTTTTTGATGCAGGTTCATTGTGCGGAAATTGATTCCGTACTGGATCGGGAATTTTTTCAAAATTATATAAAGCCGACTGATCGTGTGGCTGAATTTGGCATGGGCGGCGGCCTGCTTTTGGACAAATTGGACTGCAAAGAAAAGATCGGTATTGAAGTCAATGAGGTGGCAAGAAAATATGCGGAAGGATTGGGAATCAAAAGTGTAGCGGATCTTTCTGAGCTTGAAGATGGAAGCCAGGATGTGATCATTTCCACACATGCACTGGAGCACTGCCTTGAACCATATAAGATCGTAAGTGGATTAAGAGAAAAGCTGGCAGATGGAGGAAAGGCGATTTTTGTAGTACCATATGATTCCATACGTGATGAGTATCTAAAGGGAGAAAACTGTTATCATTTGTACACTTGGAATCAACGAAATTTAGGGAATTTATTTAAAGTAGCAGGCTATTTTATCAAACAAGTAGGGCTTCGTGAGGTTGCTTGGCCGAGAGGCTGGAAAGAGATGTTTTCAGTAGAAATGAAGGACTGGTTTGAGGCGATTTCTGTACTGGAGTCTGAACGAATTGGATATTATAGCGTGTTTGTGGTAGCGGAAAAATAAAAATATCAGAGAAATATGGATGAAGTTTTGAAAAATGAATGATAAAAAAGAAAAAGAGCGAAAAGTATTGCTTCCGGCAGAAGCAGGTGTTCTTGTTGGTGAGAATATTTATTTTTTCTCATCAGAATACAATTTGTTATACAAGGTAGATATACCGGATTTTTCTGTATCCATTGTAAGCCGCATTCCCTGCAACAGGGTGATTGCTTCTAAATGGTTCCGTAAAATGCGGTACTGGAAGGGAAAATTAATACTAATTCCTTCCTGTGCGGAAAAAGTTTGGATCTATGAGTTAAATACTGGAGTATGGACGGATATTGACATAGAACATTCACAAATTCCCTTGAAATTTTTTGGGTCTGTTATTTATCAGGATACAGCTTTTTTGTTTGGAGCGGCATATCCGGGTATATTAAAGATTAATCTTAATGATTATTCTGCTGCGCATCTGGATATTATCTGCCCGCCGGAACAAAAAAAAGAAGATATCGGATTGTTTTGCACTGACGCCATAAAAGCAGGTAATATTGTTTTTTCTCCTATAAGTATCTCGAATCATGTAATGTGGCTGGACTTAGATACAGACAAATATGGTTGGCAGCAAATCGGAAGTGCAGAAAATGAATATTGCGGAATCGACAGGGATGAAGACGGGTTTTGGATTCCGTCCTGGGAGCATGGGAAAATTGTGAACTGGGATGGAGGGGAAAAATGGGAGGAATTTGAACTGCCTGCGGAAATTGCAAATCGCAGATATCAGTTTACGGGAGCAGTTTGTGATGGGAACAAGATAAGGTTTTTGACGATACAGGACGGAAAAAGCCTGGAAATATGGAAGGGTATTTCAGGGGAAAGACAAATTGTGCTGACAGAAGAGACAAAAAAATATGTTCATGCGGAGCATTATGAGGACGGCACGATTGTTTTTATGAGAAATGACGGTGCGATTGATGTTAAATGGGAAGGAACATGGTTAGAGGGAATATGTGAGATAGATTATAAAGAGTTTGCCGCATTTTTTGGTGACGAAGCCTTATGGAGTTTCTTGGCGGAAAAAGAAATTGCGAATGAAACAAAAATATTTGACGTGAATGATTATTTAAAAATGGTTGCGGAAAAACAGAAGACCAATGTTGATTTTTTGAATGATCCCAGTATGGGAATGAGCATTTGGAAGATACTTGCATAAATTTAATGCGAACCTGAGCGGGCTGGAGAGAAAAATGGCGCCTTATAAAGAAATAAGAAAAGCAATTGAGGAAGCGCTTCATAAGGGCGAGGATCAATTTATTATTTACCCATATGGAGAAATGGGTATGATTACAAAACAAATACTGAATAGCTGTTTCGGGATAAGAGAATGTTATATCCTTGATAATAGATTGTCAGAGTTTCATGGTGAGATAAATAATTTGGAATATTGTAAATGTTTAGATATTTCAAAATATAAGGTTCTGTTTACATGTGCAAATTGGGAAATATACGATGAGGTATACAAGAAGCTATTAGATTATTTTACGGCAGATGCTGTAATCGAAATCTTTAAGAAGAAAAAGGAAGTACAATATACAAAATGCGGAAAATACAGCTATGGTCCTCTGTGCAACCATAATTTGGTGGAGTCTGTCGGTGCATTTTGTTCGTTTGCGGCTGGGGTGAATGTAGTAGTAAATCATGCTGTAGATTATATTACGACACACCCGTTTATCTATCATTCTTCGGCAATCAGTACAATTTTTGAAAAAGAGTATGAGGGATATAGAAATGAGCCTTGGTACTTCGAGGGAGTAACTCCGAAAAGGGGAGTGCAGGTACGTAATTTGAAAAAATGTAAGATAGGAAATGATGTTTGGCTAGGAAAGGATGTCCTCATTACGAATGGGGCTGATATTGGAAATGGAGTTGTAGCCGGAGCCGGAGCTGTGATTACAAAGGATGTTCCTGATTACGCTGTCGTCGCAGGGGTGCCGGCGCGTATTATCAGATATAGATATGAAGAGGAAGAAATTGAGGCGCTGAACCGCATTGCATGGTGGAATTGGCCGGATGAAAAAATAAGAGAAAATTATGAGGATTTTTATTTGAATATACGTGATTTTATCAGAAAGCATGATTGTGACACCAGGCTTTAAAGGTTACAGGGATACTGGAGGAAGGGCTATGAAAATTGTCATTTTTGGCACAGGAAGGTTTTATCAGGATAAAAGGCATAAGATTTCTTCCGATTATGAAATAATAGCTTTCCTTGATAACAACTCCGCATTACAGGGACAAAGTATAGATGGAGCTCTCGTTTTTGCGCCTGATAAAATTCTGCAGCTTTCCTATGACAAAGTTATTCTTATGAGTGCAAGTGAGGAGGCCATGAAAAGCCAGTTAATCGAACTGGGAGTGGATAAGAAGGATATTTGGTATTGGGAACGCTTTGCGAGTGAAATGTATCGTGGAAGGCTGCAGATCTTTTGTGGGAGCAGAAATAAGAACATATATAAAAAAAAAGTTTTGATAGTTTCGTCACATTTGAATTATACCGGGGGGCCGATTGCAGCTGTATATGCAGCACAGGCGCTGCAGGCCAGAGGCTATGCGGTTTGTCTGGCAGCACCTTCCGGGGAACAGACATTTATAGATGAGATGTCGGAAAATGGGATCAATATCTTATTATGCCCGGTGCTGCCTTATGTACATAAGGAAGAGCTAATGTGGATACGGCAATTTGATACAGTGCTGGTAAATGTGTTCCCAATGCTTATTTGTGCCTGCGGCCTGGCGGGGATAAAGCCTGTTCTTTGGTGGATACATGAATCAGAAGAACGCTTGTATCGTAATATTGTAAATCGGTATGAGGAATACGTGAAAAGAGAAGAACTGGAAGATGTTCATATTTATGCTGTGAGCAAGGTTGCGCAAAGTAAATTCAATTCTTATTTTCCAAATAGAATTAAAAAAATATTGTCCTATGGGATTCCGGATCAGAAGGAAATGGATTGTTTTCGCGAGATAACAAGCCATCTGGTTTTTGCACTTATAGGAACGGTCCACCCGGGAAAGGCGCAGGATATTTTTGTAAAGGCAATTGGGTGTCTGAGTGGGGATGAAAAGAAGAATGTAGAATTTTTGATTATCGGCCCTATTAGCGGAGATGATTATGGTACTGGTGTTCGGGAACAGGCGTTAAAAGAACCATCAATTCACATAATTGGGCCCTTGACGAGAGATGAGATTAATAAAGCATATGAAAAAATTGATGTAGTAATCTGCCCTTCCTTAGAAGATTCGCTGCCTATTGTTGTGACAGAAGGCATGATGCATGGAAAGGTATGTATTGTATCGGATGCAATCGGGACAGCGGAATACATAGAAGACGGAGTAAGCAGCCTTATTTGCAAAACGGGGAACCCTGAGGATTTGTGCGAGAAAATGAGGTGGGTGATTGGAAATCGGGAAAAGCTTGAGACAATGGGAAACAGGGCGAGAAAAATATATGAAAAGTATTTTACAATGGATGCTTTCGGACAAAGGCTGGAAAATGCATTACAAGAAACAATGGACGATTTTGAGCAGATTAGAGCGCCTTTCAGTTGAGAAAGATCTGGAGAACAGTTATGAAAAATATAAGTATAATTGTGCCGATTTATTATGGAGAAAAATATATTCCCAATATTATCCGGCAGGCAGAAGACTGCAGGAGGTATTTGGATAAAGAAGATTATTTGGAGCTTTTATTGGTAAATGATGCTCCAGATGCTCCGCTATCTCAGAACTTTGAAAGCAATGATATTCATTTGATAATAATTAATACGGATGAAAATATCGGTATTCATGGTGCAAGAGTAAAAGGGCTGAAAAAGTGTCAGGGAGAGTATGTTCTGTTTCTTGATCAGGATGACAGAATTTGTTCGGAATATTTTTACAGCCAGTGTATTTCCATAGAAGAAAATGATGCGTCAATTTGCAAGGCAATTCATGCAGGTGAGGAATATTATGCAGAGGAGCAGGTTTTTAAAAATATTATTTCAAAAGAATTTGTTTTAGGTCATTGGAATCAAATCATTTCCCCCGGACAGGTGCTTTTACGGAAAAGCGCTGTCCCGGATGTGTGGGTTGAAAATATTATGAAGTACAATGGAGCGGACGACTGGCTTTTATGGCTTTGTATGATATCGAAAGGATGCCGGTTCTCGCTAAATGATGATATCTTATATGAGCATGTTTCCAATGGCTCGAATACATCCGGAGATGTTGTAGGCATGGCTCAGTCGGAGCATGAGGTTATCCGAATTGTTCAGAAAAAGGGACTGTTTCAGGGGAACGATTTACAGTTACTCATGGAGGGCTTTTTTCTGAGGGATTTGGTTCGTGCCCGCGAGATGCGTACATTAAAAAAGAAGTTTGATGTTTTTGATAAATGGATGCGGCTGCGGGAGCAGGGGGTGAACTATTCGGAGCATCTGAAAGCTACGGGGATACACAGTGTTGCTATCTATGGGTGCGGAGCCGCGGGGAAGCATCTGTTTTCAGAATTAAAGACTTCTATATGTGTAAAAGGCTTTATTGACAGAAATGCCGGGGAGCTGAGCGCGGAAATACCAATCTATACCTGGAGGGATACGTGGCCGGAAGTAGATGGCATTATTATCACGCTCATGGAAGGGGAAGAAAAAGTAGAAAAGGAAATAAAAGAAAAAGCGGGTGCGAGGGTTCTGGTACTAAAGGACTGGATTATGAAAACAGAGCCGCGGTTTTTTCAGCCTTGAGGAAAAATGGTATGAGTAAAATAATAATATTCTGGGGAACTGGAAAGCTTGGCAAAGAAGTACTTTCTTTTTGGAAGCAGCTCCATATCCAGCCTGATTATTTCTGCGACAATGCAAGTGATTCATGGGGAAGCAGGATAGACGGGATAACTGTTTTAGCTCCGGAGGAGGTATATAACCGAAGGAACCAGGTGACTGTGTTTATCACTTGCAGCAAATATGCGGAAGTAGAACGTCAGCTGTCGGAGAACGGAATTCCGAAGGATGAGATTGTCAGGGCGGATGGCATGATGGCTTCTGAAATGTATGCCCGCATCTGCGGCGTGATTCTGCCATATGTCGCGCCGGGCTTCGGAACAGTAAAGGGAAGCTGCCAGTGTCTGATTGATTTGTCATGCGGTATGGTGCTGGGCGGGGTAGAAAGATGGAGCTATTCTCTTGCGGAGACGTTGAATAAATTGCAGATAAAAAGTGCGTATCTTATGCCTGGAAACAGTGACAGAAAGATAACAGATACTACAGCTCCAGCCATATTTGTGGAAAACAGAAAAGGGATTTCTATTATAGATACCATTGAAGAGATACTGCATAGCGGGGCTGATACAATAATATGTAATTTCCCTTTTGAGATTATGATAAGCGCCTGCATAATAAAAAAGAGCATAAATCCTAAGCTGAAGGTTATAGCTGTATTCCACAATGATGAAGAGATATATTATCGGGCACTGTCAACGTGGGAGCCTTATATTGATGTATGTCTTTCGATAAGCAGCAAAATAAAAAATACTCTTTTGAGCAAAAGATTTCCTTCTTATAAAATTAAGGACTTGTACTGGAAAATTCCATGTGATAAGAGGGTTCGCGGATTTTACAGTCCGACAGGAGAACCACTGAAAATCGGATATGCAGGACGGATTTCTGTGAAGCAGAAGCGGGTTGATTTACTATTGGAAATTGGAGAAAAGCTAAGAGAGAACCAGGTGGAATTTTGCATGAGCGTTGCAGGAGCGGGGGAATACGAAGAAGAATTAAAGCGGCAGATACAAGAAAGAAAACAAGGGAACAGCATAAAGCTCTATGGGGAAATTTCCCATGAACAGATGGCACAGTTCTGGGAGGAGCAGGATCTGTGCATTAGCTGTTCAGAATGGGAAGGTCATAGTATTTCACATTCTGAGGCTATGGCAGCGGGAGCCGTGCTGGTTATAACAGATACATCAGGAGCCGATGATGATGTGGATGAAGGAATCAATGGATTCACGGCAAAGATCGGTGATGTAGAAGCTCTTGTGAGACACATTATTTATTTGAATCAGCACAGGGAACTGCTCTGCAAAATGGGCACCCACTCAAAAGAGAAAATAATTGCAAGAAACGAATATATGGAATCTGAAAATTATTGGAAATCACTTCTGGAATGAAAGACAGTCCGCACCTATGCGGCAGTTTATTTGGAAGAGCGGGAGAAATCATATGTACGATGAGGCAAACTATATATATCAGGAATTTCAGAAAAATTTTGCAGAAAAAAAAGAAGAGCCTTTGATTTTATATGGTATCGGAAAGCGAACAGGAGAACTTCTCGAAAGGATTCAGGAGTATCAGATCGCAGGATTAATGGATGGAAAGAAGAAGGAGGGGACTATTTGGGATAAGCCCATTCTCGATTATCAAGACGTGCTGAAGCTTAAAGTGAAAACGATTGTCGTGATAGCCCGTCCTGCTGTAATTGGAGTGATATATCATCGGATAGAAGGCTTTTGCACAGGAAACGGAATCGCAGTCTATGATGTAAAGGGAAATGATTTATCGGAGGTTTATACAAATCAGGAACATGATATCCCCTATTTTCATCAAAGCTATGATGATTTAAAAAGGGAAGCAGAAAAGCACGAAGTTATATCTTTTGATGTATTTGACACATTGATTATGAGGAAGGTGCTGTATCCGGCAGATATTTTTGCAATTGTGGAAAAGAGAAAGCTTTTTTCCGGATTTGCGGATCTGCGGATAGAAGCAGAGAGGCAGCTTTGTGACAGTGGACAGAACCCGGCACTTGAAGAAATATATATAAGGCTCCGGGAATTGAGTGGCATAAGCGAGGCGGAAAAAAATGAGCTGCGGGAAATGGAAATTGCTGCGGAATTGGAATATATAGTTCCAAGGGAAAGAATGTTGGAGCTTTTTAACAATATAAAGGATAAGAAAAAGATTTATCTGATTTCAGATATGTATCTGCCTCAGAAGGTGATTGGGGAATTATTGAAAAAGTGCGGCTATGATGGCTATGACGGGCTTTATGTATCCTGCGAAAAAAGAACGGCAAAGTGTGAGAAGCTTTTTCAGATGTTTCTTGAAGATAGAAAATATGAAGGGTACGAGAGTTGTAACTGCCTACACATAGGAGATAATGAAGTTGCGGACATTGCATGCGCGGAAGCGGCTGGAATGGACACATTTCAGATCATGAGTGCGCGGGAGATGCTGGGGAGCTCCAGCTATGGAAGACTTTTATCTGAAGAACTGAATCTTATGGATCGAATGGCGGCCGGCCTTTTGTGTGAGAGGGCCTTTGGAGATCCCTTTGCCCTGTATGAAACAAAGGGAAGATTTAAGATTGCGAATACTCGGGATTTTGCCTATATGCTGATAGCACCCATGATTTTTTACTTTACAGTGTGGCTGATGCAGGAGGTGCGCCGGTGGGAATGTGATTACATATTATATCCGTCTCGAGATGCTTATTTAATTGAAAAGCTTTGCAGTGAGATCAGAGGAAAACAGGCAGATCAGGAATTCCCGAAGGGAGAGTATTTTTATACCTCCAGGAGAGCAGTGCTGGCAGCCACGATATGGAAGGAAGCCGATATCGAACATGTTGCCGGGATGGACTTCTGGGGCAGTATCCAAGGAATGTTTCAAAAAAGATTCCATCTTACAATAGACAGTGAGGCAAAAGAGCTGAACGCGGACGATAGTGAGAAGCGGAAGCTGTATCTGGACAAGTACAGGGATGAGATTCTGAAACAGAGCAGGAAGGAACGGGAGAATTATCTTCGCTATATTTCAGGGACAGGAATTACGGAACATAAAAAAATTGCATTTATAGATTTTGTGGCAGCAGGAAAAGTGCAGAATGGCATGGAAAAGCTGATACCGGAGAAAGAGCTTCTTGGTGTTTACTTTCTGAGAAGGCAGCCGGACAAAGGGGAGATAGACCGAGAGCTTCAGGTAAAAACCTTTTTCCCGTCAAAAGGGGCATTTGAAATCGATTTGAATGTCTATAAATATTATTTATTTTTGGAAATGGTGCTGACATCACCGGAGCCGACCTTTGACTGTATAGAAGATGACGGAAAGATTTCATTTATGGAAGAGACCCGGACAAAGGAGCATTGCAGAGCTGTGGAAGAAATCCAGAAGAGCGTGCTGGAATATGCAAAGGAGTTTGCTGAATTATGCCCGGAGCTGCTGTATACACAGGTGAATCGGAATACTCCGGATATAATTTTAGGATTTTTAGATAAGGAGTATACATCTCTGGAGACAGACGAGGTGACGTCTTTAGTGCTGACAGATGAATTTTTAAGCCAGACATTTAATTTGTTTCAGGTGTAAATTTCCAAAATAATAAAGTAATATTTTCAATATTTTGAAAACAATATTGGTTGATCTGAATATCTAAAACTGGTATACTATGAAGGAATGGTATGAAAAACAGGAGGATAAAAATGAGCAGGAGGTATAGGAGCGCTTTAGCTGCCATTCTGATGGCCGCCATGGTACTGGGAAGCGCCTTAGCGGCGAATGCTGCCAGTGGAAGCGGTCAGGGGACGGGAACACTGGATATTGTAAAGTATCCGGAAGTATTCAATGTAGTTCTTCCTACGAATGTAGGCGGTCAGTTTAATTATATTCTGGATCCCACAGGAATACTTGCCCAGGTGGGGACGGATAAGTATGGGAATGCATTCTTTGAACCTGACAAGACGATGTACTTCCGTCACAAACCGGCGTCAGGAAGCGATGTTGCAAATTATACGGATGTGAGTGAGCCCATTACGGCTTATAACAGAAGTAATATAGATGTGGAAATAAAGATTCAGGCAAAGCTGGATATACCGAAGGGAATTACCTTGGCTTCTTCCAGTGTGGTAAATGATACATCTACGGATCCTAAGATGTATATGGCGGTGACAGAAGGTGCAAAGAATACGGAGAAGCCCGTTAATGCACAGGGAATTGAAGTAACTGCTTCTATTCTGTCAGCAGAGCAGCACTATAAAACCGTTTATGATGCCAGGAGCAATACTTATAAGAAGCAGCTGAAGGATGCGGCGGCTAATGCTACAGAGGAGCAGTATAAGACATATTTTGAGTCCTACTCCTTTATGCTGACAGGTGATTGCAATAAAAGCGGGAATTGGGATGCATTGAAGAGCACGCCGCCTGCTATAAGATTGGTATGGACCATTGACAAGTCATCAGGGTCGGCATCTGGTATTCCCAGCATCCCGGACGGACCTGATGTGCCCGATGTGCCGGTAGTACCGGGAGATCCGAGCATAACGGTGTCGGATGACGGAATTATCTGGATAGACGGCTTGACCGCAGCAATAAATTATGATTATTGGTTGACATTGACGTATGATGGACAGACCAGCCAAAATCTTAATGGGGATCCAGAAATACGCTGGAAAGGGGTTAATTCAACCTGGACTAGTGCGAAGGGCGGTAAATTAGGACTGCAATTAAGTCAAACATGGTTAAATACTGTTAAAGGAAAATCAGTGACAGTGACAGTAAGATTGACGGATGGCAGAAGTATCACCGCTACACATCAGTTTTAAATTGAATAAGCAGTCCGAAGCTGTTATACTAAAGACAGCCAGGGCTGCTTTTTGATAGCATGAATACCGGACAGGATAAAAATTCAGCTGCCATATCAGGGAAGGAGATTCACATGCGTGAAAAAATATATATATTCGGTGCCCATTCCAGAGGCCGATCGTTGGCCGTATATCTGCAGTCGCTTTATCCGAAATTAAAAGTGGAGGCATATTTATATAACAATAAGGAAGATAATCCGCCTGAAATTAAGAGAGTGCCGGTCTTGCGTCTGGATGGGCAGAAGAGTCTTCATACAGAATATCCGGTTTATATCGCTACCAGGGGAAGCAGCCATTCGGAGATTTCAAAGCAGCTGACAGCCTTGGGCTTTGAAAAAATCTATCCGCTTACGGTTGAATTGGATTTGCAGCTTCGGAATGATTATTTAAAACAATATTTTTCTCATAAAGGCCAGCCGTTTGTCAAGCTGGAGAATCTGAGAGCAGACAGCAGGATGCCGGATAAGAAAACAGGAAGCGGTATCATTTATGTGGCAAAGTCTGTTTACGATCAGGCATTACAGAAGGAATATACGCCGGAGCCTTATGAGCGGGATATCCAGGTAGGAGCAGCATTGACAGAGCAGCGTCTGTATCCGGGAATTTTAACAGATGATACAGGAGAAAACATATCGGAGAAAAACAGGCAGTTTTGTGAACTAACCGCTCTGTATTGGATATGGAAGCATGCAGAAGAGAATTTTATTGGGCTTGCCCATTACCGCAGGCATTTCATTTTACCGGAACAGTGGGAGGAGATCATGCAGAAGCATCAAATTGATGTAGTTTTAGCTGTGCCCACCTACGTGGATCCAAGTATCGAAGAAAACTATAAGAACCGCCATGACCCGGCAGATTGGGATTTCCTGATGGAATATTTGAAGGAGCAGGACGAAACACTTTATCAGGAGGCAAAAAGTTTTTTTGCAGAAAATCTCTTTTCAGCCTGCAACATGTTTATTATGAGAAAAGAAGTACTGAATGTTTTTTGTTCCTGGCTGTTCCCCATTCTGGACGCAGTTGCTGCACATGGAGGCCAAAAAGAGGATAAATATTGGAACCGTTATCCGGGGTTCCTGTCAGAACGTCTGATGGCCTTTTATTTTGGACGGAGCAGCAGTACGTATAAAATGGTATATGCAGATAAAAGATTCCTTCCATAATAATATCGTTCTGAAAGCGGTTGAAACGCAGAAGGTACAGGCAGTTGAGAGACTGCTGTGACACAGGTAATTTGGCGGAACCAAACAGCATTTACGGCTTTGCCTTTGAAGGAAAGAAGGTCTTAATCGGATGAACCAATACAAAAAAGAAGTAAGCCACTGGGCAAAGCAAACCTCCCTCTTATCCACTCTGGAAGGAAAAACCCTCCTCCTCTCCGGAGCCGCAGGAATGGTAGGAAAATGCCTGATAGACATCCTAATGGAACACAACACCCAAGCAAAGCCGGAGCGTAAAATCCACATTATCGCCCTCAGCAGAAACAAAGAAAGAGCCAAGGAACGCTTTGCCGAATACTGGAACAGAAAAGAATTTCAATACATTGCCTGCGATGTAAACACCCCCATACCGGAGTGCGGCCAAGCCGACTACATCATCCATGCAGCCAGCAACACCCACCCCATGCAATACTCCCAGGACGCCATCGGCACCATAGCCACCAACATCACAGGAACACAAAACCTCCTGGAGTACGCCGTCACCCACAAAACAAAGCGTTTCTGCTTCCTGTCCTCCGTAGAAATATACGGAGAAAACCGTGGTGACACCGAAAAATTCGAAGAAACCTACTTAGGCTACATCAACTGCAACACCGTCCGCGCAGGCTACCCCGAAAGCAAACGCCTGGGAGAAGCCCTGTGCAACGCCTACCATCAAACCCACAGCCTGGAATTTGTCATCTCCCGGCTCAGCCGCGTCTACGGCCCAACCATGCTGCTGACAGACTCCAAAGCAATCGCCCAATTCATCAAAAAAGCCGCCGAGGGTAACGACATCATCCTAAAAAGCGAAGGAAATCAAAAATACTCCTACACCTACGTCACCGACGCCGCTTCCGCCATCCTATACACCTTACTAAAAGGCAAAACCGGCGAAGCCTACAACGCCGCCGACGAACAGTCCGACATCACCCTAAAAGACCTGGCCGCCCACCTAGCCGCCCAAGCAGGCACCCGCGTACTCTTCCAACTCCCGGAAGAAACCGAACGCAGAGGCTATTCCCCCACCACAAAAGGAATGTTAGACGCCTCCCGCCTAAAAGGAATAGGCTGGCAGCCCAGAGTACACATAAAAGAGGGACTAACCGATACGGTAGAAACAATCAAAGACCTAAAGAATAAAAATCATTAAACAAAAACCAAGACAAAATATCAACACAAGCAAAATCAAATTTTTAGGAATTATGATATAAATAGCTTTCAACGAACATGGATAGCGCATTTGCCTATATCATGAATAAGCGAGTAAAGCAGAAAAAGTTTCCAGGCTTCAATCACAAGCACAGAAAACTTACCGGCGCAGGGGAGGAGGGCCGCCCCGATCAGGGGTGGAGGTTCCTGCCCGGAGCCTGCACAGTCTTCCGCACCAGCCCAAAACAAACCGCACCCAAAGCGCCCCTTACATACCCACCCGCCCGAAATGCTTCAACCCCAAAATGTCCAAAACCAGAATGTTCAAAACACCAAAAAACCCAAAAGAAACAAATCCTCCCTCACCCTTCCGGCGAGGCCCCAGAATCCCCATCCGTCCCTTGGCTTACATCCTGTTCCCCAGGCACACCATCCCGCGGCTCCTTCGGCACAAACTTCAAAAAGTAAGCATAAATATCCACCACCGCCTGATAAAGCTCCTCCGGAATCTCCGCCCCCAGATTCAGCTGCGTCAACACCGTAGCCAGCGAATTATCCTCATAAACCGGCACCCCGTTATCATTCGCCACTTCCACGATCTTCTCCGCCAAATACCCCATCCCGGAAGCCACAATCACCGGAGCCGCATTCCGATTCTCATCATATTTCAAAGCAACCGCTTTTTTATTCATAACCTCATTAAATTGTGACATTGACCGAATTCTTCCTTTCAAAAATCTTTGGAAACACAGCAGATACAGGAATCGACCCTTTGGCCTGCTCCACTCCCAGATATTCACAGTTCAACCCGTTCCGCTCCAAGATCTCCCCCATCCCCTTCTTAATATCCGATTCAAAAGAGGACAGATGATCCGGATAAAAGAGCCGCATACTCACATTTTCCTTCTCATACACCATCAAAAGATCAAAAAATCCAACATCCTTAATATCAAACTTAATCAAAAGCTTAGCCGTCCGCTCCTTGGGGTCCGAAGAAGCGTCGCCATCCTCGTCGGGATCAATCCACATCTCCGAGAACATCAGCTGCCCGTTCAATTCAATCGGAAGCATCAGATGAAGAACAGGCATATACACACTCTCGTTGAGCAGCAGGGCATTGACCACATTTTCAAATACCTGCCGGTTCTCAAGCCCGGCATCCCCCCGCATCCCGCTCTCCACAATACTTAAGAACTTATCGGCCCAGGCGCATTTCCCCGCAGCCTTATCAAAATTCATCCGCATCAAAAGCTCCCGAAGCTGCTCCTCATCCATCCCCTCAAAGGTCTTCTGAAAAGAGGGAAACTTCAAAAGATTCTTAAAATCCGAGATCAGCTGATCCAGATCCCCGTTCTCATACCGGGCCGCATTGTATGTAAGCTGTGCCACCAGATCACGAAGAGATCCCATATTCCGTGTCTGAGCTACGTATTTTGCAAGAAACGGGATAATATCCTGCTGAAGCCGCGCCGTATTCTGCCCCGTATCCTGCGGCCCCCTGTGGTTCAGGCCCCGGGTGAGCTGATCAAGAAGCTCCCGCTGCTCATGAAACATATATTTTTTGATATCACTCAAAAGATCCTTCATATTCTCCATCAAATGCTTGCCCGAGGACATGTCGGAATACCGCTTCAAAAATGCAAGAATAGCCGCCCGCTGCTCCACTGTGGGGGCGTTGTTCAGAGCTTCACGCATAAGCGCAAAAAAAGGCCCTTGAAAGCGGACGGAGCCGGATAACTGATTTTTCAGAAATTCCACAAGCTCTGCGTCGGTCATCTTCAAAAGCTGGAAAAAGGTGGAAATATCCTCCGCCGTATCCGCGCCGATTCCGGCCTCCACCAGATTCGCCATTCCTCCGAACATCAGCTTGGACATAGTATCCGATAGCTGAGGCGTGTCCCGAAGGAGCTGCACAAAGGTTCCGAAATTGGAATCGTAGCTGGCGCTTAACTGTGCGCCGTTCTGGGAATTGGCGTCGGAACGGTTGTCAGGCCGCACCACCCGGTTGGGGTCAACCGGATTCTGAATCTGCATTTTATCCGGCTGATTCTGGGCATTATTCCTTACATTATTCTCATAACCTGTTGGTGGAGTGGTCACTCGTAAAATATTTGCCATTTTTTTCTCCCGATATGATAAATTTCTCTTATTTTTTTATTATTATCTTCCGATATATAATATATATCTCAAAATAAGGTGGTGCTAATATTATGGACAATGGTATGGACAACATGCTGGACATGTATCTTTTTGAAACAAATTCATTACTTGAGCAGTTAGACGAGCTGTTAATAGAGGCAGAGAAAAATGAGGAGTTCACCACGGATGATGTAAACGAAATCTTCCGGGCGATGCACACAATCAAGGGTTCCTCGGCCATGATGGAATTCAACTCTCTGATGACAATTGCCCACCGGATTGAAGACCTGTTTTTCTATGTTCGGGAAAACGGCATCGATTCCCTCAACAGTACGGATAAGAGCGAATTGTTTAATCTAACGTTCAAGTCCACGGACGTGCTCCGGGGTGAAGTTGAGAAGCTGGAGAACAATGAGCCTCTTAGTACTAATATCGACAGTATGACTTCAGAAATTAATAGTTTTCTGAATAAAATTAGCGGTACGGGCGAACCGGAGGAGGAAGCGCCCGCAGCCAAGGAGGAGGAAACCGAGGCCAAGGCGGCGGTTGGAAATGAGGCAGGCCAGAAGCTCGTGGAATCCTTCGGAAGCAAATGCCCGTTTTTCCTTCAGATCTTTTTTGATGAGGGCTGCGGAATGGAGAACCTTCGGGCCTTTATGCTTGTGAATGCCCTTCACGGCACGGAGATGGAATTTGAATTTTATCCCGAGGATGTGGAGAGCAACGGGGCCACCAGTGAGTCCATCATTGACCACGGATTTTTTGTAGGCTTACATTCCCAGGAGGATGTGAATAAGGCCATCGCCGTAGTGGAGGAGCAGGGAAGTATTCAGACCTACGAGGTAATTCACGTTCAGGAGAAGAAGCCGGAGGCGGAAGCGCCCAAGGCAGCGGAGGAAGCTCCGAAGGCAGCTCCGGTCCAGGCGGAACCGGCCAAGGGGAATCCGGCCGTGAAGGAGGTTGCCGGCGCACAGCCGCAGCAGCATGCAAAGCAGAGTCTGATCAGCGTGAACCTTTCCAAGTTAGACGCGCTGCAGGCCATCGTGGGAGAGATTGTAATCACGGAGTCTATGGTAGCTTCCTCACCGGAGCTGCAGGGCCTGAAGCTGGACAGCTTCTTGAAGTCCACACGTCAGCTTCGGAAGCTTACGGATGATCTTCAGGATATCAGCATGTCGCTTCGGATGGTATCTATTTCCGGCACCTTCCAGAAGATGAACCGGATTGTCCGCGATATGAAGAAGGCATTGAATAAGGATGTGCGCCTGACCATTATCGGTGAGGACACGGAGATTGATAAGACGATTATCGACAGCATCAGCGACCCCATTATGCACATTGTGCGTAATTCGATGGATCATGGTATTGAGACCACCAAGGAGGAACGTATTGCTGCCGGCAAGGACCCCCAGGGCGAGCTGATTTTGTCCGCTTCCCATACGGGCAGCGAGGTTATTATTTCCATTTCCGATGACGGCCAGGGTATGGATACGGAGAAGATTCTGGCCAAGGCTGCCAGGAACGGACTTCTGACCAAGCCGGAGAGCGAGTATTCCAAGAAGGAGATTCTTGCCTTGCTGATGCTGCCGGGCTTCTCCACCAACGAGGAGGTAACGGAGTTCTCCGGCCGCGGCGTTGGTATGGACGTTGTGAAGAAGAATGTGGAGAGCGTGGGCGGAACCATCAGTATCACCAGCGAATTGGGACAGGGAAGCTGCACCACCCTGAAGATTCCGCTGACGATGGCCATTGTAGACGGAATGGAGATCCGCGTGGGACGGTCCATTTTCACCATTCCCATTTCCAACATCCGCCAGTCCATCAAGATTGCCAGAGAAAATGTGCTTCACGATGCAAAGGGCAATGAGCTTGTGAAGATTATGGATGAGTTCTATCCCATTATCCGCCTCCATGAGTTCTACAACATTGAGCCGGAAGTGACGAATATTGAGGATGGTATTCTGATTTGGGTAGAGGCAGGCGATCACTCCTACTGTATGTTTGTGGATGAGCTTTTGGGAGAGCGCCAGATCGTGGTAAAACCGCTTCCTTCCTATTTAAATAGTTTCAATATCAAGGATTACGGAATCAGCGGATGTACCATTCTGGGCGATGGAAACATCAGTATTATCCTGGAAGTAATGAACCTTTATAACGCGGCGAATGTATAATATAGAGAGAGTTGGAGGAAAATACATGTCTACGGAACAGATGCAGAATACAAATATGGACGGCCAGGAGAATACGGCAGCCGAGGCCGATGTTTCTATGGAGCGTTATTTGACCTTTCGCTCGGACGGAACGACGATGGGTGTGAGCACCGATTATGTGATTGAGATTCTTACGGATCAGATTATCACCGAGATTCCGATGGTGCCGGGATTTATCAAGGGAATCATCAATATGCGCGGCCAGATTGTGCCGATTATCGATATGCGGTTAAAGATGGGAAAGTTTGCCGACAGTACGGATACCACTTGCATCATCGTACTGGAGATTGATTCTACCTGTGTAGGCATCCAGGTGGATGGCGTGGAACAGGTATTGGATATTGACAAGACCCAGATTTCACCGATTCCGGTGGAGGATCAGCAGGGGCTGGTGGACGGAATGATTTCCTTAAGCAGCCAGGAAGTGCTGCTGTTCCTGAATTGTCAGGAATTGATTCGTACGTATTAGAAGATAAACTCCCGGGGACCTGCCAGGATGCAGAGTCTTCCGGGAGTGTATCAAGTTAAAAAATCAATTTGCAGGCGCACGGATCTGTGACTGGAAATTGATTTCATAGAGGTGTGCTATGAGGAATATTACGGAGCTGGAATCAGTAATATTCCTCACAGTGCACAAATCAATTTGCAGGCGCATGGATCTGTGACTGGAAATTGATTTCATAGAGGTGTACTGTGAGAAATATTACGGAACTGGAATAGGAGGTTATTATGCTTACAATCACAGATGGTGATTTTCTGCGGCTGATTAATTTTGTAAAGGCCAATTACGGAATTGATTTATCTAAGAAAAAGCAGCTTATTATGGGCCGGCTTTCCGGAACCATTATGTCTATGGGCTTTGAGAGCTTTAAAGATTATGTGGATTATCTGTTAAAGAATAAGAAGCCGGAAGATCTGGAGCTGATGCTGAATAAGCTTACGACAAATTACACATATTTTATGCGTGAGGAAGCACATTTCAAGTTCTTTACGGAAACCATACTTCCTTATCTGGAAAAAACCAAGAAGAATAAGGTCTTGAGTATATGGAGCGCCGGCTGCTCTTCCGGGGAGGAGCCTTATACCATTTCCATGCTGTTAAAGGAGTATTTCGGCTCAAAGCCCGGCTGGGATACAAGAGTGCTGGCTACGGATATTTCCAGGAATGCCCTGGGAGCGGCGCAGCATGCGGTGTACGACGAAAGCTCTCTAAAGGAAGTGCCGCCTACCTGGAAGACAAAATACTTTGTTAAGACGCCGGAGCCGGGAATCTATGAGGTTGCGCCGGTGATCAAGAACAATGTAATTTTCAGGACCTTCAATCTGATGGAGCCGATTCACTTTAAACTGAAATTTGACGTGATTTTCTGCAGAAATGTAATGATTTACTTTGATCAGGCGACCAAGGAGGCGCTGGTGAAGCGGTTTTACCAGGCAACCAATCCGGGAGGCTATCTGCTGATCGGCCATTCGGAGAGTCTGAATAAGGAAAATACGCCTTACAAGTATCTGATGCCGGCAACATATCGGAAAGAATAGTATCTGCTATGGTTCATAAAGTGAAACGTAACCGGTAATTCTATATTTAGAAAGGCTTAAAATAACTATGATTAAGAAAATAAGAGTGTTCGTGGTGGATGATTCCATCTTTTTCCGACAGATGCTGATCAATGATTTGAAAGAGCGCAGCAATCTGGAGGTGGTGGGCTTTGCGGCCAGTGCTCTTGAGGCGCGAACGAAGATTCCCACCATAAAGCCGGATGTTATCACAATGGATGTGGAGATGCCCGGCTTGAGCGGAATTGATTTTCTAAAGGAGCTGCTGCCCAAGTACCCGATTCCGGTGATTTTGGTGTCTTCTTTGAATCTGAGCGTATTTGACGCTCTGGCTGCCGGTGCGGTGGACTTTGTACAGAAGCCTAATATGTCTAAGGATTACAATGTCAAAAGCTTTTTCAATGTGCTGAACAGTAAGATTTATATTGCGTCCAGGGCCAAGGTGAATGTAAAGCATCAGGCGGGCCGTCCTCAGAGCGGACCTTCGGCGCCGGCTGCGGGAATGTCTACGGCGGCTTTCAGTTCCAATCTGTCACAGATAGTTCAGAATACCATGCTCATTGCCATCGGCGCTTCCACGGGGGGGACCGAGGCGACTTTGGAGGTGCTGCAGAGACTGCCGGCGGATATGCCCGGTATTGTGGTGACGCAGCATATGCCCGAGGGCTTTACAAAGATGTATGCGGAGAGGCTGAACCGTATCTGCAAGCTTGAGGTGAAGGAGGCCGAGAACGGAGACCGGGTCCGCAGAGGACTGGTGCTCATTGCTCCCGGCGGTCCTTTGCAGATGCGTGTGGAAAAGGACTTAAAGGGCTTCTATGTATCCTGCCAGCCGGGGGAGAAGGTCAACGGACACCGGCCTTCGGTGGATGTGCTCTTTTCTTCGGTGGCTAAGAAGGCCGGGAAGAGCGCTGTGGGGATTATTATGACCGGTATGGGGCGCGACGGAGCCAGCGGACTTTTGGAGATGCGCCAGGCCGGAGCCTTTACCATCGGTCAGGATAAGGAATCCTGTGTGGTGTACGGTATGCCTATGGTGGCATATGACATTGGAGGAGTATGCGTTCAGGCTTCCTGTACCAATATTTCCAATGTTTTGTTAAATCAGCTTCGGAAAATGTAGGATTTTGGCAGTAGTTTGCAGGTTGTATTTTATGGGGGTTGTACTGGGGGATGTCTGTTTTTGCAGGGCATTTTCGGTACAGCCCCGTTTCAATTTCTGCGGCGTTTGGAGTTTTTAGGGAAATTTTATGCACTCTTTTGTTATGTTTTTCCCGTTTCGGCCGATAAATATAATAAGAAGCAGGACGTAAGTTTCTCTGAAAGGAGTTTCATGTATGAAAATAACATTAAATAATATAAGTCCGTACCGTATGGAAACCACCGGTTATACGAGGACCGAGGGCAAGGTTTCCACTGGGGTCAAGGGAAACTATGATGCCCTGACCATTCAGTCCAGCTCCAGACAGATCCAGGAGAAGACATTTTCCGACGCTCTGTCCCGGCAGGTGGTATCGGATGCAAGAGGGGGAGCGCCTGCGGATAAGGTGGAGAACCTAAGACAGCAGGTAGAAGCAGGGACCTATCAGATTGATCCTTATATGATTGCGGCGCGTATGCTGGTGAGCGGGGAGGCTTTTGCCCATGCATAACCTGTCATCATTTCGGGAGTTGATTCAGCAGTTTATTGAGCTGTTTGACCGGATGACTCCCCTGGAACAGTCGAAGCTTGAGGTGGTAAGCCGCAACCAGGTTGCGCTGCTTGAGGATATTATTAAGAAGGAACAGGCGGAGATTATGGCTCTTCGGGGACTGGATCAGAAGCGGCAGCGGATTCAGGAGGAGCTTGGATGGAAGGATCTGACCTTTCAGGAGATTCTGGGTAAGCTTTCGGAGGAGGAACGGACCGACATGGAGCAGCTTTTTGACGAATTGGCTGCCCGGGTGACTGCGTTTCAGTCCGTGACGGAAAGCTCCAGAACCATCATGGAGGTCAATCTGCATGCTATCAATCAGATGGTAGCCAGGCAGGGCGGCGGAAGGTCAACCTACAAGGAAGACGGTTCCGTGGAAACCGGGCCGTCCCATTTTACAGATCGACGCATATAAAGGAGGATACAAAGTATGATGCGTTCAACCTTTGCCGGTTTTACCACGGCCACGCTTGCTTTGAACGCAAGCCACCGGGCCTTGGAGGTAACCGGACAGAATATAGCGAATATTAATACGCCGGGCTATACAAGACAGCGCCTGGATATCAAGAGCTTATACCTTCGGGGAGGAGAGTTCTACAATTCCAATCCCAATGCCAGAATTGGTTTTGGTGTGGAGATCACGGGAGTTTCACAGCTTCGTGATCCGTTTTTGGATATTCAGTACCGGCTCCAGATGGCGAAGCTGGGGACTACGGATGCACAGGTGGCCGGGTATGAGAAGCTGGCGAATATTTTGGATGAGACCGATAAGAACGGAATTAAGAATGCTCTGAGTGATTTGGCATCCCAGCTTCAGAAGCTGGCGCAGAATCCCAACAGCAAGGAATATGATTCCATGGTGCGTTCTTCCAGCCAGATTCTATTGAACCTGTTTCATCAGAATTCTACGGATCTTCAGGAGGTCCGTAAGGATTTGACCAGTGAGTTTCGGGATACGACCATTCCGGATGCCAATAAGATTATTCAGAATATAGCCGAATTGAATGAGAGCATTAAAAACAGCGAGATTCTGGGGAATCCGGCTTTGGAGCTGAAGGATGAGCGGAATGAGCTGATTGATGAATTGGCAAGTTATCTTCCTATTACAGTGAAGTACCGTGATCACGATCTGGGTGCGGGCTTTACGGTGGAAGAATTGGATATCTATTATACAGATGCGGACGGCACCAGCTATAAGCTGTTATCCGACAATCTGGCAGGAATGTTGTCTACCAATGCGGATGGCCAGCCGGTGCAGCTGTATATCACAAATGCCTATGGCAAGGGGCCGGAGGAGATTACGAATACTATCGGCGACGGTGTGTTGAAGGGAACACTGGACATTCTGAATAAGTCAGGTGGGTTTGATAATCCGCCTTCGGATATAAGAGGCATCGGATATTATGAGAAATCTTTGGATTCTCTGGTTGCAACATTTGCGGAGACCTTGAATAAGCTGAATGAAAGTCCGAAGATTGATCCGGCTACCGGTAAGCCAGAGGTAGATGCAAACGGCGATCCGGTAATGGAAAAGCATGATTTATTTGAAGCAATTGATCCGAATCAGCCTATGTCGGCTTCTAATATTAAGATTGCTGACGGATGGGCCAATGGTGACTATGGGATTACAATTTCCAATGTGCAGGTACCCAATGGCGAGGGTGACAATTCCACGGGCGAGACGGCTGATGAGAATGTGCTGAAGATGATTAAGGCATTATCGGAGGATCGTCAGTTCAGTTATACAGACCCGGCGGATCCGACGGGCAATCCGGTGGATTTCTATAAAGGAAACTTTTATAACTGCTTTGTAAATATGGAAAATATACTGAATATTGACCTGAAAGCAGGGAACAGTACATTGGAAAATAAGATTACTGTTATCAATCAGACTGCAGATTTGAAAGATTCTATATCCGGAGTTTCTCTGGATGAAGAAGGAATCAATCTGCTTCACTATCAGCAGTCCTATTCGGCAGCGGCCAGACTGATGACTACGCTGGACGAGGCACTGGATAAGCTGATCAATGGAACCGGTGTGGTAGGACGATAGGCAGGAGGGAATCACAGTGAGAATAACAACAAGCGCTTTGATTAGAAATTATAAGTCCAATCTGAATAAATCCATTGGCAATCTGGATTCAGCTCGGACGAAGGTAATGACTCATCGCAAGTACACCAAGGGATTTGAGGATCCTACAGGTGCAGTGAGGGAATCTGCTCTGAATTGGAAGTATGCCAGGAATCAGGATTACATTGATGCCATTGATGATGCGCAGTCCTTTCAGAATGCACAGGAGGATGCTATTACACAGATCAATACTCAGGCGCGTTACTTAAGCAAGCAGTATGGATTGGAAGCCATGAATGGTACCAACTGGACCTACGATGTACGTAAGACATATGCCCAGGCGTTTCGTCAGGCTCAGGAATCTATGACGATGAGTATGAATGCAACCTATGGCGATAAGTTTGTATTCGGCGGAGCAGACGGAGGGCATACGCCCTTTGAATTAAAGGATGTCAACGGAGAAAAGATGCTTTTTTATCGTGGATACGGTGTGGATCATCCGGCCATGAGTGAGATGGCAAACGAACAGGTATTTATAGATCTGGGCTTTGGCCTGACGATGGATGATACTGGAAAGGTAGCCAATTCCAGCGCTTTTAATACGGCTCTTCCGGGTATTAATGTTGTAGGTTATGGGGAGGATGATAACGGCAACAGCAAAAATCTCATTGTACTGGCAGGTAAGATTGCTGATGAGCTGGAAAAGGAAGACTTTGATGTAGATAAGTACACGGAGCTTTTGAATGCCTTTGACGGCGCCAGAAGCCTTCTGGCGGATAACCTGACTGCCATTGGTACCAGAACAAATTTCCTGGAGACGACCAAGAGCCGTCTGGAGGATCAGCAGCTTAACCTCACAGAACAGTATGACAATGTGGTTAATGTGGATATGGCGGAAGCAATTACAGAATTCTCCTGGGCGCAATACGCATACAATGCAGCCCTGAAGATAGGAACGAACATTCTTTCACCGTCCTTTATTGATTTTATGAATTAATAAGCAAGCGGCGGGAATGATTTTAATAGCAGTATAACGAAATTTACATGGTTTGGAGGGGAAGCATGGTATGAAGCAGTTAATTAATATCACAACCGTACCCATTCAGTATGAATTGAAGATACAGAATGCGCGTATGCAGTATAAGAATGCAACTGCCGAGGTAGAGATTAGCCGGGATAAGGGTGGAATGACCATCAAGAGCCGGCCGGTAAAATTAAATATTGATTCCTTTGAGGCGCGGAACTCAGTGGTTCCCACCCCGGCCACTAGTGTTGCTCAGACAGCGCAGAAGGGACATCAGTCCGCTTATCAGGCGACGGCTCAGCTGGCGCAGGAGGGGCAGCTGATGCTGAAGGCGAAGATTGGAGAGGATGTACTGGGACAGATTTTTGCAAATCGAAATCAGCAGCCTACAGGGGAATTCGAGCTTGGCTTTACGCCGTCTGCACCGGTGGATATAAGCTACGAGGCGGGAGATCTCATTATCAATTATCAGATGGATAAGCTGAATTTTGATATGAAGGTTGCCAATGGGAACTTCGAATTTGTTCCCGGAGATATTGAGCTTTCTATCACACAGCATCCGGAGGTAAGGATTGAGTATATTGGGGGGCCGATTTATGTTCCGCCCAGTTCCGATCCGAATTTTGAACCGTTAGATGTAAGGGCTTAGTAATAAGCCCTTTTTCCTTTTGAAAAATCTGATTATGGCGGGATACCGCTTTTGCGGAGGTAAATGGATGAAAATTAACAACAAATATTTTGGCGAAATAGAATATGCAGCAGAGGAAAAGCTGTGCTTTCCGGAGGGGTTGTTTGGATTTGAAGAGCAGAAGGAATTTCTTCCGATTCCTTTTGAGGAGGGGACAGATGCTATGATTTGTCTTCAGTCTCTTCGGGATGAGGAGCTAAGCTTTGTGCTGTTAAATCCTTTTTTGTTTTTTACAGATTACAATCCCGGAATTTCAGAGGCGGATCGCAAAGCTATCGGCTCCCCAAAGGATGAGGATATTTCTTATTATGTCATTGGTGTTTTTCGGGAGCAGCTTGGGGACAGTACCGTGAACTTGAAGGCACCAATTGCAGTCAATGCCAGAACGCGTGATGCACGGCAGATTATTTTGGAGGATTCGATTTATACCTTCCGTCATTCTCTGGGTGAGCTGAAAAAGGAGGGGGAGTAAGATGCTGGTTTTGCAACGAAAAAAGAATCAATCCATTATAATTAATGATAACATTGAGGTTTCTGTATTGGAGATTGGAACAGATTGGGTGAAATTAGCCTTCAATGCCCCAAAGGATGTATCCATCCTCCGCAAAGAGCTGATTGAAGCCGCCAAGGTGAACCGCGAAGCCGCCAAAGCCGATTCCGGGGCTTTGGACGCCGTGAAGAAAATGATGAAAAAAGAGGAGAAATAACACTCTAATTATTTTGGAAAGAATGGAGATTACTGGAAAATACAGGATAAAAATAGCAATCTTTTTAGCCTGTATTCCCGATAATCTCTTATTTTTTTCTAATTATAGAAAAAATATGGAAAATTGCTTGATTTTATGGGCAATTTCCAGAAATAATTGTAACCAGCACATGGGCAGATTGGTTGACAATCGAAGGCCTTTCATATATTATATAAACTATGTTCCTCATATCTGTCCTTAAAGTAGAGACTTTTGTCTTCGAAGGGCAGAAAATGGCTGTGAATTTCGTATTGTGAAGCGGAAAAAGTAGTCATGGACCGGGGAAAAAACACATAGCTTAATAAAGAGTGTGAAGAGTAAAGGAAAAGAGGCACATATGGAGTTTAATCAGACCGCCCGGCTGAATCCGTATCTGAGCGGTGCAGGCGGACAGCAGGGCATACATACGGTTTACGACAGCAATGCGGCGTCAGCCGGAACAAAGAGCGCGAGCTTTCAGGACAGCGTGAAAAACGCCCTTAAAACTACCGAGAGCATGGAAAGCATCTTTCAGGAAGCCGCGCAGCTCTACGGACTGGACATCAACTTTTTAAAAGCCATCGGAAAGGCCGAATCCGGCTTCAATTCCCAAGCGGTATCCTCCGCCGGCGCACAGGGCGTTATGCAGCTTATGCCGGCCACGGCCCGCTCCTTGGGGGTGGAGGACAGCTTTGATGCCCGCAGCAACATTATGGGCGGGGCAAAATACATTGCCGGACTTCTGGAACGTTATCAGGGCAACAAGGCCCTTGCCTTAAGCGCCTACAATGCCGGCAGCGGCAACGTGGAGAAATACGGCGGTATTCCGCCCTTCAAAGAGACACAGAATTATGTGCAGAAGGTTCTCTCCTATGCCGGGGAGGACATGGATCTGAGCGGTATCCTGACCACAGGGGCGGCAGGAGGCAGCGCCTACCAGTCCGCTGTCGATCTTCTTTCCCAGTTGGCGGCCGGGACAGGCAGCATGGGACTTGCATTCAGCCAGGAGGATGCCCAGTATATGGTGGAGCTGATGCGGCTTAAGATGGAAACCATGTTCAACTCACAGGTGCTCTCCGACGAGGAGGAGAGCGGCGCCGTAGACTCCCTAATATAACGGAATATTCGGACAGATAAATAGCCGGTGTATCCTGCCGAACATGGTAATCAGGACGACGTTTTACAGCAATAAAAACGCTGTCAAAACTTGTTATTTTAATAAAATTCCAAGAGTTTTTTGTTGAAAAAAAACGAAAAAAGTATTAAAATGTAGTGTAAGGTATTTTATAGTGGGAAGAATTGCGGCCGACAGAGATGCCGGCACAGCGGAAGGGAAGATTAATTATGAATCTGATGTTTGGAAATTCCATTTCCATGACTTCAAAGTCCTTAGATTTTTTGTGGGCAAAGCAGCTTACCATCGCTCACAATCTGTCCAATGTTGACACGCCCGGTTACAAGTCCAAGTATGTAACCTTTGAGGACGAATATCAAAACCGTCTGAAGCTTGCGAGAGCCACAGGGAACGCTTCCCGGACCCGCAGCATCATAGAGAACTCCTTCTATACGGTAAATGAAACGGAAAGCTCGGCCCGACTGGACGATAACAACGTCAACGCTGATGCCGAGGAAGTGGAGATGGCAAGAGCGCAGCTTCAGTATCAGTATGTGCTGAATGCCATGAACAGTGATTTTTCCAGACTGAGGGGCGTAATCAAGGGCCAGTAAACAAAAGGCCGCAGGCGACAGCGCTCCCTTGCGGGAGGAAGCAGGAATCCCGGGGAGCTTGTAAGAGATAGACTAGAAAAAGGATGAGAAGCTTACTATGAGTGATATGTTTATTACACCAATGACACCAGTCAATTTTATGCAGGGGGTGAACGGTACAACCGGCGTGTCCGACGTGCTGGGAACCTTCGGCGCTTTCGGAACACTCGGAGGCGTGGAAAAGCCGGATGAGGAGAATACCTCCCTGTTCGGCAGTATTTTCGGAGATATGATCAGCAATGTGGCGGAGCTGGAGGACAATTACATGAAGCAGCAATACCTCCTTTCCACCGGACAGCTTGACGATCCCCACACGGTTCCCATTGCCGGGTCGGAGCTTCAGTTGGCTACGGATTTGCTGGTGCAGATGCGCAATAAGGCTTTGGAAGCCTATAATTCACTGATTACCATATCCATGTAGGATTCTTTAGGATAAATACGTTAAGTACATCTTCTTGGGTGCAATTGATTTACACGTACAGGCAGATGTATTTTGCGTGTTGTAAGGAATGTGCTGCGCGGCAGCGTGCCCCGAGAGAAGCATGGCGCCAAAGCGTATGCGGTAAGTAAGATAATTCCACAGATTAACATAGAAGGGAAAAGAAACGACCATGAATGTAAAAGAACGGTTAGAACAGTTAAAGGCGGTTGTTTCTAAGCTGGAGAGCAGGACAAAAAAGATTATACTGGCCGGTCTTGCGGGCCTGATTGTTTTTGCTGTTGCAATAGCCCTGCTTCTGAACAGAAACAGTGGTTATGCGGAACTGTTTTCCGGCCTGAATGCGGAAGAAGCCCAGGAAATTATGGGTAAGCTCCAGGAAATGGAGATTGATTACCAGTATTCCGAGGAGGGCGTGATCCGGGTGCCGGAAAATATTCTGGACCAGACAAGGGCAAGCCTGGCCTTCGAGGGATATCCCAAGAGCGGCTTCGGCTACCAGGTATACACCGAGAATGCGGGCCTGATGACTACGGATACGGACAAAGACCGGTATGCACTGTACGATCTGCAGAACCGGATTGCAGCTACCATCCGGGTCATAGACGGGGTTCAGGATGCCAAAGTAACCATTGCATTGGGAGAGCAGCGTAAATATGTCTTGACAGAGGAAGCTCTTGACGAGACTACGGCCCACGTTATGATGACGATGGAGAACGGCGCTTCCCCCAGTCTGGAACAGGCAAAGGCAGTTCAGCTGTTGGTGGCTTCCGGCGTTCCGGGACTGGAGCCGGAGAATGTGGCGGTCATTGACAGCGCTACGGGAAAAGAGATCAATACCGCAGAGGAAGAAAAGACCGGTATGGACAGCGAGGACGCGGACGAGATTGCGCGGATGGTGGAGGATCAGATTTGCGAGAAGGTGCTCCATGTGCTGATTCCCTTCTACGGGGAGGAGAACATCTACGTATCCGCCAAGGCCCAGATTAACATGCAGACTCTTCTTCGGGAGAGCATTACATATACGACGCCGGATAAGATCAATCAGGACGACAAGACAGGAATTGTTTCCCATGATCAGGGAACCATTGAAATCTCCGGCACCAAGGACGCGGTGGAAGGCGGCGTTGCCGGAGCCGAGACAAACGCAGATACTCCGGTATACGACACGGGAGCCGAAGAGGACGGCGTAGAGGGCTACGGAGCCAGAAGCTGGGACAAAGAGTTCCTGGTAAATCAGATTAAGGAGCAGGGGCAGATTACCCCGGGCGCTCTGGAAGATCTGACCGTGTCCGTGGCAGTCAACGGCGACAGCTACGGCAGTCTCACCGTAGGCGACCTGCGGTCCCTGGTGGGCAACGCGGCAGGAATTGCGGAAATTGACTGGAACAGCAAGATTTCCGTTGTCAGCGGTCCGTTCTATCAGGATACCTTCCAGCCGGAAGAGCCGGAGGAAGAGGGCGGCGTATTCAGCAAAATGGTTTCCAGCCCCATCTTCTATATTCTGTTAGTGATTGTACTGGTACTGCTGATTGTGGCCATTGTTCTTCTGGTGCTGAACAACAAGCGTAAAAAGAAAAAGGCAGCGGAAGAGGCGGCAGCGGCTGCTGCGGCGGCAGAAGGCGATGCTGCGGCTATCCTGGAGCAGATGCCCAACTTTGACTTTAACAAAGAGATTCTTGAGTTCCAGAATGACAGAGGCATGGAATTGAAGCAGCATATCCGTGACTTTACGGAGGAGAATCCTGAGATTTCCGCCCAATTACTGAAAACCTGGCTGAACGGTGGGGGAGGCGAGTAACCATGAGCAGTGAAATGATAGAAGAGATTACCCCGGAACAGAAAGCGGCGGCGGTTATTGTCTCAATGGGAGCGGACAAAGCATCCCTGATCTATAAGCATTTGAGTGAGGACGATATTGAGAAGCTGACCCTTGAGGTTGCAAAGCTGAAGCATCTGGAGGCGGATCAGACAGCCGATATTCTGGATGAGTTTTATAAGTCCTGTATGACCCAGAAGGTGGTGACGGACGGCGGTATGGAGTACGCCCGTTCCGTACTGGAGAAGGCTTTCGGAGAGTCCACGGCCCAGCAGCTGTTGGAGCGTGTGACCAAGTTTCTGAAGGTCCGGCCCTTTGAGTTTATCAGGAAGTCTGACCCCAAGAACCTGTATACCTTCCTGGCTCATGAGCGTCCTCAGACCATAGCCCTGGTGCTGTCCTATGCGGATGCGGACCAGGCGGCGGGCGTTATCAGCAATCTGCCCAAGGACGTGTCCATCCAGGTAGTAGAGTGCATCGCCCGGCTGGAAAGCGTATCCCCGGAGGCCATCAAGATTGTGGAAAATCAGCTCCGGCGGCGGTTCGAGAATATTATGACAACCGACTACACGGCTATCGGCGGTATTGATTACATTGCGGACGTTATGAACAATATGGACCGCAGCAACGAGAAGTTTATTTTCGACGAACTGGCTAAGCGGGATGAAGAGCTTACCGAGACCATCCGCAAGAAGATGTTCGTATTTGAAGATATCCTTAGTCTTGACAACCGTTCCATTCAGAGATTTGTCCGGGACTGCGATGTCAAGGATCTGGTGTACGCCCTCAAGGGCAGCGACGAGAATGTCCGGCAGGTTATCTTTGCCAACATGTCCGGACGTATGGCGGAGAGTATCCAGTCCGACCTGGAGATTACGGTCAACGTGCTCCGAAAGGATGTGGAGGAAGCCCAGCAGAGAATCGTCGGCGTTATCCGGCGTCTGGAAGCTGCCGGTGAGCTGATTATCGTTAAGGGCGGAAAGGATGAGATCATTGTCTAGGGTAGTCAAAGGCAGAAAAGCCATCGATGTGACGGAGATGTATCAATTCTTCTCGGACTTCGCACTGGAGGAAGAGAAGGAGGAGGAAGCGCCCGAGACAGAAGAGGAAGCGGCCGCCCGGGAAGCGGAGGAAACAGCCAAAAGAGCGGCGGAGGAAGAGGAGGCCCGCATCCGGGCCGAGAAAGAAGCTGCTGAAAAGGAGCGCGCCAGTGCAATACTGGCGGAGGCCCGAAGAGAAGCGGATCAGATTCTGGAGGATGCGAGAGCGCAGGCGAAGCTTCTGCGGGAGGAAGCCTACGAGGAGGGTCACCAGGAAGGCGTCAAGGCCGGAGTGGAGGAAGCCCAGTTAAAATGCCAGGCTCTGTACGAGGAGGAGGTTGAGAGCTTCCGAAGGGAAGCCGCCGAATTTATGGACACCATCCGCCGGGAAAAGAGCATGGTCATGGAAAAGTATCTGGACGATCTGAAGCGGACCGTTCTGACCATTGCGGAAAAGGTCATTCACATCAGTTTGAAATCCAGTGAGAATGTGATCCACCGCATGATCCTTGCCGCCACCGACAAGCTGAAAAAGACGGAGTGGGCGAAGATCTATATTACCAAATGCGGCACGGAGATTTCCATGAACACGGATGTGGAATTTTTAAACGCTCTGTCCCATCTGTCGGACAATGTGAAGATTGTAGCGATGGACAGCGACGAGGAGGGCATCTGCATTATCGAGCTGCCCGAGGAGATCATAGACGCCAGTGTCAGCACACAGCTTGAAAATATCAAGGATATCCTGAACAATGCCCGGGTATAGCGGAAGAAACCGAAGCCCCGGGGTTTGGAAATAAGGAGAGGAAGATGGCATGTTTGCAGAGCTGCCCAATCTGATAGCCAATGCGGAAACCGTCAGCTACATAGGAAAAATCGAGAATATCGTGGGAATGGCTATGGAAGCATCAGGAAACCGGGCCAGTATCGGAGACATTGCCATGATTTACAATGAAGATAAGAAACGGCAGATTCCCGTTGAGGTAGTGGGCTTTAAGGATGGCAGAAGTCAGCTGATGGCCTACGAGAATATGAGCGGAATCTCCGCAGGCAGCTTTGTACGCAACACCAGAAAGCGCCTGAAGATACCGGTAGGAGAGTTCCTCCGGGGACGAATCATAGACGCCCTGGGGAATCCGATGGATGATTTGGGACCCTTTGAGTCCCAGCAGCATTATTATGTAGAGAACCCCTATATCAACCCCCTGACACGTCCTCCCATTACGGACACCCTGGAGTTCGGCATCAAGGCCATTGACGGTCTGAACACCGTGGGAAAGGGGCAGAGAATCGGGATTTTCGCCGGCAGCGGTGTGGGTAAAAGTACCCTGCTCGGCATGATAGCAAGAAATGTAAAGGCAGACATCAATGTGATTGCTCTGGTGGGAGAGCGAGGCCGCGAGGTTCGGGAGTTTATTGAGAAGGACTTGGGGCCGGAAGGACTTAAGCGTTCGATACTCGTTGTGGCCACCTCCGATCAGCCGGCTATGCTGCGGATGAAATGCCCCCTTGTGGCGACTACCATTGCGGAGTACTTCAAGGACCAGGGAAAAGATGTTCTGCTGATGATGGATTCGCTCACGCGATTTGCTATGGCACAGAGAGAGATCGGGCTTGCTACCGGAGAGCCGCCGGTGGCAAGAGGCTATACGCCGTCCATCTACGCGGAGTTTCCGAAGCTTTTGGAGCGAAGCGGAAAGTTTGAGAAGGGTTCCATCACCGGGATTTATACGGTACTGGTGGAGGGCGACGATACCAACGAGCCAATAGCCGATACGGTCCGGGGTATTCTGGACGGACATATCGTGTTATCCAGAAAGCTTGCCAATGAGAACCATTTTCCGGCCATCGACATCGGAGCCAGCATTTCCCGTCTGATGGTAAATATCGTTCCCGAGGAGCACCAGAGGCTGGCGGCTAAGATGCGGGACCTTTTAAGCGTCTACAACAAAAATGAAGACTTGATTTCCATCGGAGCCTACAAAGCAGGCACGAATCCGCGTCTGGATACGGCGGTGGGGAAGATTGATGCGGTCAATGAGTATCTGATGCAGCGGATTGCGGATAACTTTTCCATTGAAGAGGATTTGGCGGCCATGCGCAAGATTCTGGCGTAAGCGCTTCTTACATACAGGAAGACTTTGGAGTACATGGACTTTGCGGAACAAGGATTAATGTGTTTCACATGTTCGGCAGGCGGCATAAGGTGAAGAGAGGGTTGCTTTTTGCATGAAGAAATTTTACTTTGCACTGGATACGGTGCTGAATTATAAGGAACAGGTTCTTGAGAACCTACAGGCGGAACACGCACAGATTATTGCGGAGCGTGTGGAGTGCGAGCGGGGAATTGAAGCGCTGGAGCAGGAACAGCAGGAATGTATGGCAGAGCTGGAGGAAAAGAAGAGCTTCGGTATCAGCATTACGGATATGCAGACCTATGATCGCTTCCTCACCAGTCTTCGGAAAAAAATCGAGCGCGAGCGCGAACGTCTGGCGGAGATTCTCCAGCGGGAAGAACGCAAGCGTGAGCAGGTGGTAGAGGCCCGGAAGGAAACGGCCTCCATTACCAAGTTAAAGGATAAGAAGCGTGCCCAGTATGACAAAGAGGTGCAGAAAGCCGACGAGCAGTTTATCGACGAATTTGTATCCAACAAGCGGGCTGTGGCGCGGGCGTAGCCGGGTATTTGGGACGGCGGCGCAAAACTTACCGGCCGCATGGCGAAGGGTAAGAAAAGGCGCGTAATACTGCAAATTGTCATTTTGACAGGCAGTTTACGATAGAGACACAGGACCGGGACAATGGAAAGCAGTCTTCGGGAATACATGTGTCAAAAAAATATCAGAAAGGAGGGGAAGAACATGGGAAATGCAGCCATTAAGGGCGCAGATATGGCAGTCGCAATGGCAGGAAAGGCCAATGCAGGCGTGAAGAGCCAGGCGGCCCGGCAAGCGGAGCAGACAGACGACGGTTTCCAGAAGCTTCTGGACAGTAAGTCTAAGGAGGAAGCCGGCACCAAGGAGACAGACAGCAGCAAGAAGGACGACAACAAGGAAGTCGCCAAGGATGAGGCGCCGAAGAAGCCGGAAGACAGCAAGGAGCAGACGGAAGAGACTGCGGCTCCCGCAGACAGCACGGCTTTGGAGCAGGTGCAGGCGGCATTGCTGTTTGGAATCCAGCCGGAGGCAGTGACACAGGAAGTTGTTTCGGAGGAAATGCCGGAGCTGGTTGTGGAGACAGGAGCAGTCCCGACAGAGGAATTAACTCCGGTGACAGAGCTTACCGCGGAGCAGCCGGTTACGACCGCCGAGCAGACGGGGATTCCCGAGGAAGCGCTTACGGCTGATGTAAAGCCGGAGCAGGCCGTACTGCCAAAAGAGGACGCGTCTGAAAAGTCCGAGGCAGGAATTACCCTGGAAAAACCGAAAGAGGCCCCCAAGACAGAAGTGAAAGAGGAAGTAAAGGCGGAGGCTACCTTGGAACAGCCTCTGGAAAGCACTCACGCGGAGGTACGGACTGCGGAGCGGACGACAGCCGCAAAGGAGGTTCCTACGGAGCATGTGCGTGTGGCACAGCCGGAGGAGATCCCGGAAAAGGTTTTGAATCAGCTTCTTGTGAAGAGCACCGCGGGCATCAAGGAATTTGAGATTCAGCTTGAGCCTTATGACCTTGGAAAGATTATCATCAAGGCGGCCTTTGGGAAAGAGCACACCAGTATTTCCATTTTCTGTACCGAGCAGAGGACAATGGAGCTGATGGCAAAGAATGCCAGAGAGCTTGGCGCAATTATGGAAGAAAACCTGGGAGCGCCCACGACGATTGTGGTGGAGGATAAGGAATCCGGTTATCTGGAGCAGCAGAAGCAGAACAACGAAGGCAGCGGCGGCAATCAGAACCAGGACGGCGGTTCCGGAAAGCAGGGTGAGAAGAACCAGGAGAAAGAGGGAATGGATTTCCTTCAGCAGCTTCGGTTGGGATTGATTTAAAGTATACCTATATGCACAAAGAGCATGTGCAAATTAAAGAGAGGAGTTGAAATAAGTGGCAGAGACAACAGGAGTAGACAGCACAACAAGAGTGAATCTTGCGGATACTTATGTGAGAAAGGACGCGTCGCCCAACAACAGCGCCTTATCGATGGATGATTTCTGGAAGCTTTTGGCGGCACAGCTTCGTTATCAGGATTCCAGTAATCCCATGAGCAACAGTGAGATGATGGGCCAGCTTGTACAGATGGGAACCATGAGCGCTATGGACAATATGTCCACCACTATTACGGATGCTATGAACAGTCTGTCTCAGATTTCTTTATCTTCCTATGCAACCGGACTTTTAGGAAAAGAGATTACGGTGGCGGATGTGGATAAGGACGGAAAGCTGATTGGCGAGACCGTAGGCAAGGTAGAGGGAATCGCTCTTACGGGAAGCAATCCTTACATCTATGTAAACGGAAAGGCATATAGCTTAAGCCAGATCGTATCTATGGGAACCGTTCCGAAGAAGGAAGAGGAAGGTGACGGCGAGGACGACACCACTACGGACGGCACGGACAACGAGGAGAACAGTGAGGATAACAAGACCGAGGCTGTTTAGGCAAAGCTCATAAGCTTAAGCTGTGAGGGGGAAAGGCGGTGGAAAACATGCTGCAAAAATTAAATCAGACAGTCAGTGTCCAGCAGCTTCGGCTGGAGCACGAACAGCATACTTCCATTGGCGGAAAGCAGGGAGCCGGATTCGGCGCGTTACTCCAGAATGCGATGGAGGACAGCCAGCAGGTACGGTTTTCCAAGCACGCGGCGGCCCGTGTGGAGCAGAGAGGCATCGAGGTGACGGACAGTCTCTTAAGCGATCTGAACCAGGCAGTGGGCAAGGCCAGGGAAAAAGGTGCAAAGGATGTGGTGGTCATTGGTCAGCAGGGCGCATTCATTGTGAATATACCGAACAATGTAGTGGTCACAACCATGACGAGCCAGGAAATGAAGCAAAATATTTTTACCAATATTGACAGCGCTGTTCTATTGTAAGCCGGACCATTTATGGAGGTTTGTTCCACAGGCAGAAGCCCTGGCGGAGAGAATAGCGAAAGAATAGCAAGTAAGGAAGGAACGATATCAAATGGTTAAATCAATGTTTGCAGGTGTGGCGGGATTAAAGACACATCAAAAGAAAATGGACGTAATCGGCAATAACATTGCAAATGTAAATACCTGGGGTTACAAGGCATACAGCTTCAACTTCCAGGATTCTATCTACAGTACCTCAATTCGAAGCTCAGGCGGTGCAACCAATGCAGGAGCTTACGGCGGACGGAACCCTTCTCAGGTTGGTTACGGTTCTACCATGTCATCTATCAGTTTTCAGTATACGACGGGTGCTCCGTCGCCTACGGATAACGATCTGGACTGCATGATCGATGGTACCGGACTGTTTTTGGTAGGCGGAATGGTGAATGGACAGCTTACGGCGGATGGTATCAAAAACTCTGGTTTGTATTTAAGCCGTGTAGGTATCTTTTCTGTGGATAATAATGGTTATCTGGTGGATGACCAGAAGAATTATGTATATGGATATGCTTTGAAGGATGGTACGGGTGTTCCAGAGGTTCCAGCAAAAGCGTATTCAGCTACCGGATCGGCGGAGGTTGATGTAGATACTACTGATCCAACTAATACTAAAGTTACTATTATGGGTATAACGGTTCAGAATGTTACAGCAAAGGATACTGCGGGTCAGATTGCAGCATGGATTAATGCGGTTACCCATAAGGTAGATATGGAAGCAGATGGAACTACTCCCGTACAGCCACCTACAGGAGGACCATTGCGTGATTGTACAATTAATAGAGGTGATATTAGTGAGGTAAATGGGGCTAAGACAACAGTTAAATTGACGATAACTGCTAAAGAAATGGGATCAAAAGTTACTACATTTCCGGTGGCAACAGATAACCTTTCAGCAAATATTCAACAAAATAATTTTACACAGCCGGATACTACTTGGGAAAAAACATCTGGTCAAGATTATGTTGCCGCTATTCCGGCAGAATTTAATGAGGATCTGTCCCCGATTCAGATTCCCTATGATCCGTATACAGGAACCCAGTATAACCTCCAAAGCTACAGCATCAGCGACAACGGTGTAATCACCGGTATCGACACCCAGAACCGTCCCATCACTTTAGGACAGTTAGCCATCGTAGCCGTAGAGAACCCGAATGGTATGGAGAAAACCAACGGCTATTACTTCCAGCTTGGAGACAACGCCGGCGGCGTGGAAGTTGTAAAACCAGGCTCAGGAGCCGCAGGCTTCATCCGCAGCAAGTACTTAGAGATGCCTAACGTAGACCTGGCCAACGAGTTCTCCAACATGATTACCACCCAGAGAGGCTTCCAGGCCAACTCCAAGATCATCACCGTCACCGACGAGATGCTCCAGGAGCTTGTAAATATGAAACGTTAATTCTAAATAAAAGCTTTTAAACCTGTTTACCCTGGGGCGTACCGCTCCAGGGTAAAGCAGGAATAACCTTTAGCCGGTCTTTGTTTCAAGAGCAGACATTGATCCGCCAATGGACAATTGGCCGCAAACCGAACGGCGGTGAGCCGTAAAAAGAGGGAGGAATACCCAATGGTAATATTGACAAAGCTGAATGATCAGCGTATTGTAATCAACGAAGATCAAGTAGAGTGCATTGATTTGATTCCCGAATCCAAGGTTATTATGATGAACGGACGTTTCCACGTCGTAAAGGAATCACCGGAAGAGATTATTCAAAAAACCATCGAATACAAGGGAGCCATCAGCGGCATCCGTACAAATAAAGTCAGCATAGAAGCGTAAGAGGAGAGATAAAAAATGGATTTGTCAACAATTATCGGAATTGTGCTTGGTTTTGCCTTGATTGTATGGGGAATTAAGATCCCGCAGCTCCCTAATTTCTGGGACCCGCAAAGTTTGGCTCTGACCCTGGGCGGCACTGTTGCAGCAGTTGTGGCCAGCTTCCCCTTCAGTCAGCTGAAAAGAATGGGAAGTCATTTCAAAATCCTGGTTCAGGGAGGCCGCTATAACTACGGCGCTTTGATTGAGCAGATGGTAGAGATGGCACAGCTCGCCAGACAGAACGGTCTTCTTTCCCTGGAGGAAAAAGCCAACGAGATCGACGATCCGTTCTTCAAGGAAGGTCTGATGCTTGTAGTGGATGCCACAGAGGAGGAAGAGCTTCGGGCACGTCTCCAGAATGAGCTTGACAATATGGCGGACCGCCACGATGCAGGCGTAGCTATCTACGAGAAGGCCGCCGGCTATGCACCGGCCTTCGGTATGATCGGTACTCTGGTAGGTCTGGTAAACATGTTGAAGAACATGAATGTGGATGAGGGAGGGGCAAGTTCCCTGGGTGCGGATATGTCCGTGGCTCTGGTTACTACCTTCTACGGCTGTATTATAGCAAATCTTTTGATGTCTCCCATAGCCAAGAAGCTGCGTATCCGCAACGACGAGGAGATGCAGTACCGTATGATTATGATGGAGGGTATTATCTCCATTCAGGCCGGTGACAATCCAAAACTCCTTCGGGAGAAGCTTCTCTCCAATCTGGATCAGAAAACCCAGGCTAAGCTTCGCGACGGCGCCGGAGAAGGCGGCGGAGACGACGGCGGCGGAAAGAAGAAGAAGGAAAAGAAGTCCAAAAAATAAGGATTTAATCAGGTCAGGCTTTCGGGCACAGACCGGAAATAAGGTGAGGATATGGCAAGAAAGCAAAAAGCGCCGGAGGAAGGCGCAAGCTGGATGGACACTTACGGCGACATGGTGACGCTGCTTTTGTGTTTCTTCGTACTTCTCTACTCCATTTCCACCGTAGACGCCATGAAGTGGGAGCTGGTGGTAAAGAGTTTTAACCCCAAGGCCGAGGAGGTCTCCCAGATTGTTATGGAGACGGAGATGAATGAAGAGGGTATAGAGGTTCCAGGCGGAACGGATGTACCTCTGGATGAGATAGAGGACTTTGAGGATCTCTATTATATGCTCCAGGAAGCCATTGCGGAGAACAATCTGGAAGGCGAAGTGGAATTGGAAAAGGGTGAGGGCTATACATTTATCAATTTTCGTGATAATATCTTTTTTGACGGGGATAAAGCTGTCTTAAAGGATGAGGGAAAAGCGATTTTGGATGCCTTTATCAAGGCCCTCAACAGTGTAAGCAGCACCATCGGGGAGATTCAGGTACTGGGACACACCTCCCAGGCCGATCCGGACCGGCCCAACAATCCGGTAAACGACCGGGTACTCTCCAGTGAGCGTGCGGCACGTGTGGCGGCTTACATCCATCAGAACAGTCTGGTGGGGCCGGAGAAGATCATTGCTATCGGCTACGGACAGCACCGTCCTGTGGCCGGCTTTGACACAGCGGAGGAGAGAGCCAAGAACCGTCGTGTGGAAATTTTAATAACTAAGGATGATGCGGTTGTGCAAAGTCTCGAAGAGTATTATAATGAGATCTATGATTCCACAGACACAGAATAAGCAAAGGTGGGTAAGAGATGGCAGAGGTATTATCACAAAGCCAGATTGACGCGCTGCTGAACTCCATGCAGAGCGGCGGCGCGGAAGAGAAAAAAGAAGAAAAGCCGGAAATTAAATACAAAAAATACGATTTCTACAGCCCGAAGAAGTATACCAAAGACAGGCTTAAGATGCTTCGAACCATCTATGACAACTATGCCAGAATCGCTTCCTCCCAGATCAACGGCCTTTTTAAAGTGGCCAGCGAGGTAGAAGTCATCGGCGTGGAGGAACAAAGATACTACGAGTTCGGCAATGCCTTAAGCGATACGGACGTGCTGACCATAGCCCGTGTGAAGCTTCAGGGCGAGGTGCAGAAGGTTCCCATGCTTCTACATATTACACCGACGATTATGATTTCCATGATTGATCGGATGATCGGCGGAATGGGGACAGACAGTGTACCCATGTCCTACGTCTATACGGACATTGAGTACGCCCTGTATCAGCGTGTGATCCGCTATTTCCTCAACATCAATCATGATGTGTGGAACAGCAACGTGGGCCTGGAGGTGGACTTTGAACGTCTGGAGGAGAACCCCAGCATGTACCAGGGGGTCAGTGTGGACGAGGCCGTGGTGATCATTATGCTGGAGATTAAGATGCAGGGCTTAAGCGGCGTCTTAAATATCTGTATTCCCGGAACCCTGATGTCAGATATCTTTGAAGTCATTGATAAGACGAAGCATCTGGCGGATGTGGATGATGCAGGCGTCCGTCAAAGTGACAGGGATGATATTCTGGACAGCATCCGCAATTCCGAGCTGGATGTAATGGCACAGCTTGGTGTTGCAAGACTTAGCCTGGACGATGTATACAACTTCCAGGTGGGCGACGTCATTAATCTGAATAAGCCCAAGGATTCCGATGTTACACTCCATATAGCGGGCCAGCCGTGGTTTGTGGGCCAGTTGGGTGTTCATAATAAAAATATGGCGATAAAAATCCAAGATCGCGTGGAGGAAGAGTAAAAAAAAGCTCCCCCGCAGCAAAGATTATGAAAAAGAAAGAGGTATGAGAAATGGCAAAGATTATGTTAGTTGACGACGCGGCATTTATGCGGATGATGGTGAAGGACGCGCTCACCAAGGCAGGCTATACGGATCTCATTGAGGCACAGGACGGTGCGGAGGCAGTAGAGAAGTTCAACGCAGAGAACCCGGATCTGGTATTTATGGATATTACCATGCCCAACAAGGATGGTCTGGAGGCATTAAAGGAGATTAAGGCGGCTCATCCCAATGCAAACATTGTAATGTGTTCCGCAATGGGCCAGGAGGCTATGGTTATCGAGGCGATTAAGTCGGGAGCCAAGGACTTTATCGTAAAGCCCTTTAAGCCGGACCGTATTCTGGCAACTGCTGAAAAAATTCTTTCCTAGGAGGACGCCATGTCTTTTTTAAGTGCATTCAACATCTGTGCTTCCGGTCTTACGGCACAGAGGAAGCGGCTTGACGTGGCTTCCGAGAACATCGCAAATATTGAGACCACACGGACAGAATCCGGCGAACCGTATCGGAGAAAGATGGTGGTGCTCCAGGAGATCGGGGACAATTCATCCTTCCGTTCTCATCTGGCGAAGGCATCCCAGCTTCAGAACGGGAACCGGGGCGGCGTGCGGGTGGCGGAGATTGTGGAGGACCAGAGAGACCTGATTCCGGTTTACAATCCCGAGCATCCCGATGCGGACGAGGACGGCTACGTTCAGATGCCCAATGTGGACTGGGTGAAAGAGACCATTGACGGTATGTCCGCAACCCGATCCTACGAGGCGAATATTACGGCCTTCAATGCAATTAAGCTGATGGCCCAGAAGGCACTGGAGATTGGAAAATAATATGTGAAGGCTAATATTCACAAAAGGAGCGAAGGGAAATTATGAGTTCTGAGATTTTAAGCGCATTGGAAATCGATGCGATAGGTGAAATACTAAATATCAGCTTAGGATCATCCGCTACCGCAATCTCAAATCTTTTGGGCACCCGGGTAGATATCACAACCCCTGTGGTAAAGGTGGTTACCAAGGAAGAGTTTGAGATGGGCCGGATTGAGCCGGCGGTAGGTGTGGAGATTACCTACGTGGCCGGTCTGGAGGGAAGCAATGTTATGCTTCTCAAGCGCCACGATGTGAAGGTTATCGTGGAAATGATGATGGGCTTTGAGGTGTCGGATGAGGATTTTGTCTTAGACGAGATCAACATCAGTGCGGTCTGCGAGGTTATGAACCAGATGATGGGAGCCTCCGCCACGGCGCTTTCGGAGTTTTTCGGGAAAATGGTGAATATTTCCACACCCGTTTCCTTTGAGCTGAAGAATGAACAGGAATTTGTTGAGAAATACTTTACGGATAACAGCCCCTGGGTTGTGGTATCCTTTATTCTGAAGATTGCGGATAAATTGGAGAGTGAGTTCTTCAATGTAATGCCGATGAATCTGGCCAAGAGTCTGGTAAAAGGCTTTCTGCCGGAAGATTACGACGCGGCGCCTGCACCGGAACCTGCGCCAGCACCGGCTCCAACACCGGCTCCGGCTCCTGCATCCTCCGGCGGCGTACTGTCCCAGGAGGAGATTGAGCGTCTCTTAAGCGGCGGAGCAGCGGAAGAACCCGCGCCTGCTCCCGCACCGGCAGCCCCGGCTCCTGCGCCCGCAGCGGCGCCCGTACAGCCGGCACCCGTTCCTGCGGCACCGGCAGCGCCCGCGGCAGCGGCGCCTGTTCAGGCGGCGGCAAGCCCGGAGGTTGCTCAGATGATGCAGATGCAGATGCAGATGATGCAGCAGATGATGCAGCAGATGATGACCATGCAGCAGCAGCCCCAGAAGAAGGAGCCGCCTGCGCCCAAGACCATCAACGTTCAGCCTACGGTACAGAAGAATCTGCATCAGGAAACGGTGCTGGATGATGAGCAGGAAGAGAACATGGAGCTGATCATGGGCGTGCCCCTTGACATTTCCGTGGAGATTGGAAGAACCCAGAAGAGGGTTAAGGACATTTTGGAATTTACAAAAGGTTCTCTTATCGTGCTGGATAAGCTTGCGGGAGAACAGGTAGATCTGTTTGTAAACGGCCGCTGCATTGCCAAGGGTGATGTGGTGGTAGTGGAGGATAATTTCGGTATCCGTATTACGGAGATCATGAAACCCAATATTTTAAGCCTTGAGTAAGGAAGGACAGAACAGTTATGCCAGGATTTTTTACCGGATTTGTAACCTTTCTGATGGCGGCGGTGATTATTTTCCTCAGTTATGTGTGCAGCAAGTATATGGGGAAGGGGCTGGTGCGCGCCAGCAGCTCCCGGTATATGCGTATGCTGGATCAGATGATTGTGGGACAGAACCGTACCCTGGCGGTAGTTCAGGCAGGCGAACGGTATCTGCTTCTGGGCGTCGGCCCGGATCGGATCGAGATGCTTCTGGAGCTTTCCGAGGAGGATCTCATCCCCATCGGGGGAGAGGGCGGAGAACAGACGGTGGATTTTGGCCGGCTTCTGTCCAGAATCGGGCGGAAGAAGGACGAGGAGTAATGAGATAGCTATGGAAAATGAGACATTTGCAAATGACGCGCTTGTGAATATCAACGGCGAACAGGTCCCTACTCTGGAGCTTTTGTTGATGCTCACGCTGATTTCCCTGCTTCCCTCTCTGCTCATTATGTGTACGTCCTTTCTGCGGACGATTATTATGCTTTCTTTTTTAAGGAATGCGATGGGAATCCAGCAAAGTCCCCCGAATATGGTATTGGTGGGGATTGCGCTGTTTTTGACCTTATACATTATGACTCCCGTGATTGACGAGATTAACGAGACGGCTTATCAGCCCTATGTCCGGGAGGAGATAACCCAGAGGGAGGCTTGGACCCTGGCCCAGACGCCCTTAAAGGAGTTTATGCTTCGCAATACGGAGGAGGAAACCCTGAATCTGTTCATGGATATGGCCAATGAGGAGGCCGTGGAGAACGCCGTGGATCTGCCTCTCACCGTTGTGATTCCCTCCTTTATGACAACGGAATTAAAACGGGCCTTTACCGCAGGCTTTCTGCTGTATATCCCGTTTCTTCTGATAGATATTATTGTTTCCAGTACCCTGATGTCTATGGGTATGATGATGCTTCCGCCGGCGATGATTTCCCTGCCGTTTAAGCTTTTGCTGTTTGTGACGGTGGACGGCTGGCAGTTGCTGTTCTCCAGTATTGTAACCGGCTTTAAGTAAGGAGGCGAAGAAAGGCAGACTATGGTAACGAACAGTGGAATGTCCGATTTGATGTATGAGTTTTTTTTAATGGTAATTCAACTTGCCGGTCCGCCTCTGCTCTTAAGTATGCTGATTGGAATCCTGATAGCTATCATTCAGGCGGCTACCCAGATTCATGAACAGACGCTGACCTTTGTGCCGAAGCTTCTGGTGATTGGACTGGTACTGGTGTTTACAGGAAGCAGTATGCTTGCCACGCTGCAGGATTTTACCATTCGGCTGTTCCGTCTGATACAGGTAGGATAGGCTTATGGATATTGTACTGTTTTCCATGATTGCCATGCGGATGTCGGGTCTTATCTTTTTGAACCCCATCTTCGGCAGAAGAAATATACCAAACAATGCGAAGGCAGGCGTGGTTCTGGTCTTTACCTTTCTGGTTTATTCCACTATGGAGGAGCCGGAGCTTACCTATGAGTTTGCTTCTTCTTTTCTCTATGGCTTTTTTCTCTTAAAGGAGTTTTTGGTGGGATATGTGCTGGGGTATGTGATGGAACTGTTTTTTTTCGTCATCACCCATGCAGGAAGTATCATTGATTTTCATATGGGATTGTCCATGTCTATGGTGTACGATCCCCAGACAAATGCTCAGATAGCTATGAGCGGCAACCTGTACCAGATTTTCTATACCCTGCTTTTTTTTGCGGTGGACGGCCATCTGGTGCTGATCCGGATGCTTCTTCGGTCCGGTGAGCTTGTTCCCTACGGGGAGGTAGCCTTTACCCAGGGGCTGGCCCTGGCGGTTCTGGATCTGTTTCGGAGCTGCGTAGTGCTGGCGGTTCGTTTTGCCTTTCCCATCATTGCCATTGAGTTTCTGGTGGAGGTGGCGGTGGGCATTATGATGAAGGTAGCCCCCCAGGTAAATGTGTTTGTTATCAATATTCAGATAAAGATTGCGGTAGGCTTTCTGGTGCTCCTGCTTCTGGTTTCGCCCATGAAGTCCTGGCTTGAGGATTTGATGCATCAAATGCTGATGACCATGCAGGAGATTTTAACGTACCTCTGACAGAGGGAGGACAGCGCTTACGTCTCATTCGGCAAAAGGCCGGATATGCTGTGACAAGAAGGATGTGATTGATCCGTGGCAGGTGAAAAGACAGAAAAAGCCACACCGAAAAAGCGGCGGGACCAACGAAAAGAAGGTAATGTATTCCAAAGTAAGGACATCATTACCGTGTTTTCCCTCCTTGGAAGCTTTTGCTGTCTGCAGCTTTTATTTCCCATGATTTACCGGACGCTCAGGGACTGCCTGGTGCAGTTTATCAGTTATGCCGGTACGATTCCCGAGCTGGGACAGGGAGATGTGCCGAAGCTGGGCTTTGAGGCCGGAATGGTGGTGTTAAAAGGCGCCTTTCCGATTCTTCTGATTGCCTGTGCCCTGGCAATTCTTACCTCGGGCATTCAGACGCGGTTTCTCTTTTCCTCCAAGGCATTTAAGCCGAAGTTCAGCAATTTGAACCCTTTAAACGGCATTAAGAATATGTTTTCCATGAAAAGCTTGGTGGAGCTTTTAAAGGGAATTGTAAAGATTATCCTTTTAGGTGTGATTCTTTACAATATGCTGAAAGGAGAATTGTTCCGGCTGATCAACACCATGTACATGGATATCAGCCTTTCCACCATCTATGTATTGAAAAAAATTGTTACGATGGTGCTCCAGGTCTGCATGTATTTTGCAATCGTTGCGGCTCTTGACTATTTTTACCAGTGGTGGTCCTACGAGAAAAAGCTTAAAATGTCTAAGGACGAGGTGAAAGAGGAGTATAAGCAGTTAGAGGGAAATCCTGAGATTAAGGGTAAGATTCGCGATATGCAGCGTCAGAGGGCACGCTCCCGCATGATGCAGGCGGTTCCCGAGGCGGATGTGATTATCCGAAACCCGACCCACTATGCGGTGGCCTTAAAGTATGATCCTAATAAGGACAACGCGCCCCACCTCATTGCCAAGGGACAGGATGAACTGGCTCTTAGGATTGTGAAGGTAGGAGAGGAGCATGATGTGGCTGTGATTGAAAATAAGCCGCTGGCAAGAGGAATCTATGCGAGCACGCCTCTAAATTCCGAGATACCGGGAGAGTACTACGGAGTGGTAGCTGAGATTTTGGTTCAGGTATACAAACTGAAGAACAAGAAACTGGTGTAGGATAGAATATGAAAAAATTTCTCTATAGTGCGGTTTCGCTGGCGGTTGTAGCCATCGTACTGCTTTTGATTGTTCCGTTAAGTCCGTTTTTGATGGACGTAATGATAATATTGAATATATCCCTGGCCATCATTATTCTGCTGATCAGCATGAATATCAAGGAGGCGCTGGAATTTTCCATCTTCCCGTCCCTTCTGTTGGTTACGACGCTGTTTCGTCTGGCCCTCAATGTTTCTTCCACGAGAAACATTTTAAGCAATCAGGGACAGTCGGGACAGGTGATCAAGTCCTTTGGAGACTTTGTGCTCCAGGGAAATGTAGTGATTGGATTTATCATCTACATAATCATCGTTTTGGTGCAGTTTATCGTTATCACCAAGGGCGCCGAGCGTGTGGCTGAGGTTGCGGCCCGATTCACATTGGACGCTATGCCCGGTAAGCAGATGGCCATTGACGCGGACTTAAGCTCCGGCCTGATTACTGAGCAGGAAGCCAAGATGCGCCGGAACAAGATTCAGAAGGAAGCCGACTTCTACGGCGCTATGGACGGTGCCACGAAGATTGTAAAGGGCGATTCCATCATGTCCCTCATTATGACTCTGGTCAACTTTGTGGGAGGTATTCTGATTGGTCTTGTCCAGGGGGGCATGAGCTTCGGCGAGGTATTGTCCGTCTACTCCATCGCTACGGTGGGCGACGGTCTCGTATCCCAGATTCCGGCCCTTTTGATCTCCACGGCTACAGGTATGATTGTTACCCGATCCGTATCCGAGGGAAGCTTAAACGACGACGTATCCAAGCAGTTTATGGCGCAGCCCTTCTCCATTATGGCGGGCGGCATTGCCATGCTGGTGCTGGCTATGGTGCCGGGGATGCCGAAATTACAGATGATTGTCCTTGGCGGCGGGCTTTTAGCCGGCGGCTGGCAGCTTAGCCGGCGGATGGATGAGCTTGGAACTCTGGCAGCCGAGGCGGAGGCGGAGCAGCTTCTTCCCGGGGAGGGCCAGCCGGTCAGCGAGGAGGAGTACTTCAAGGATATCAACAATGTTTACTCCCTGATCGGAGTGGAAGCCATTGAGATGGAGTTCGGCTACAGCCTGATTCCTCTTGTGGATGAGTCAAGCGGCGGCAAGATGATCAACCGTATCGTGATCTTCCGCCGGCAGTACGCCCAGGAAATGGGCCTTGTAATTCCCTCTATCCGCCTGCGAGACAGCTCAAGCCTGAATACCAATCAGTATGTGGTGAAGATTAAGGGCGAGGAAGTGGCAAGAGGCGAAATTCTGGTAGATTACTACCTGGCCTTGGAGCCTGTGAATCCTGCGAAGGAGATTGACGGTATTGACACCATTGAGCCGGCCTACGGAATACCCGGCAAATGGATCAGCATTGATAAAAAGGAAATGGCGGAGATCTACGGCTATACGGTTATCGATCCCCTGTCCGTTATGCTGACGCACCTTTCGGAGACGGTGCGCAAGCACGCCCACGAGCTGTTAAGCCGCCAGGAGGTGGTGCAGCTTGTGGACAATGTGAAGATGAACGCGCCTCAGCTTGTGGAGGAATTGTTCCCCAATGTGATTTCTTACGGCGTATTCCAGAAGATTCTGGTGAACCTGCTAAGAGAGGGGATACCCATCAAGGATATGGAAACCATTATGGAAACCATTGCGGATTCCGCTATTACGGTGAAGGATATGGATACCATCACCGAGAATATCCGCACGGCATTGAAGAGAACCATCACCCGAAAGTTCTGCGACGGCGGCGTGATGCGTGTGATTACCTTGAGCGCCGACCTGGAGAAGAGCATTATCACCAGTCTGACCAAGGGCGAGCAGGGTATGTACCTGGCGTTAAGCCCCGATATGATGCAGAACATTATTCAGCAGCTCGGGGACGAGATACGAAAGTTCCAGGAGCTTTCCCAGGACCCCATTGTTCTCACAAGCCAGGTGGTGCGGCAGCATTTCTATCACCTGATAGAGCAGTTTTATCCAAGCGTATATGTGCTGTCCTTCAATGAGATCAGCAACAATATTCAGATACAGGCAGTAGGAAATATCGGTGCATAATTTAGAAAGCCGGGAATGGAGTGTGCAGGAGTGGAAGCCTCAAAGGATTTCGGCGGTTTGACCAACGAAGAGCTTTTAACAGAATATCAGAAAACCGGCGAGCTGTCCATGAAGCAGGAGCTGGTGATGCGCTACGTGTATATTGTGCGGAGCATCGCCATCCAGATGCGGGACGTGTATGTGAGCTTTGCCCAGATAGAGGACATTGTCAATGAGGGTGTTCTTGTGATCATGAGCGCTCTGGATAAATTTGATCCGGAAAAAAATGTAAAATTTGAGACCTATATCTCCAAGCGCATCAAGGGAATGGTCATTGATATGGCCAGAAAGCAGGACTGGATACCAAGAAGTGTAAGAAAAAACGCAAGAGATATTGATGAAGTGACCACAAAGCTGTATAATGAGTTGGGAAGGTATCCCACACCGGAGGAGGTCGCCGGCCATATGAATATGAGCCTGGAGAAATATCAGGAGGCCCAGAGGAAAACAACGCTTTTCAATGTGCTTTCTTTAGACCTGGTTCTGGACGACGGCGGCGAGAGCAAGAAGACGGTGTACCTGCCTTCCAAAAATGAGAATGAACAGCCGGAGCTTAATTGTCTTAAGAAGGAGGCAGGGGAGATTCTGGCGGAGGGCATCCGAAGCCTCAAGGAGAATGAACAGCTTGTTATTTCCCTGTATTATGTGGAAGAGCTGAACATGAAGCAGATTGCGGAGGTTATGTCCATCAGCGAGCCGCGGGTTTCTCAGATACATGCCAATGCGGTTAAGAAGTTAAAGACCTATCTCAATAAGGAATACGGAGAGGAGAACAGATAGATGTTTCAGGGCTTTTATACCTTAGGTTCCGCCATGATTTCCGAAAACCGGAACCTGAATGTAATCAGCAACAATATGGCGAATGCGGCTACTAACGGTTACAAGAGCGATAAGTATATCGCCAGTACCTTCCGGGAGGAGGTTCTCTACCGGAGCGGCAACATCACCCCCAATAAGCGGACGCCTATCGGTACGACTGCCATGATTCAGGCCACCAATGACCGGGTGACCAGCTATGAACAGGGCGGCATGGACCCGACGGAGATGCCTCTTGACGTGGCCATCAACGGAAACGGATTTTTTGCGGTGCAGAAGGGAACGGGAGCCGACGACATTGTGTATACACGCAGCGGCTCTTTTATCACCGATGATGAGGGATACATTGCGGTTCCCAATATTGGCCGTGTCTTAGGCACCAACAATGCGCCGATTCAGGTGGATACGGATGATCTGGTGATTGACATTGACGGAACGGTTCGAAGCGAGGTGACGGGTACGGTGTACGGCACCATCCGTCTGGATGATTTTGAGGATTACGATGAGGCTTTGGTGAAGGGAGACAACGGTACCTTTGTTCTCCAGGAGGGGGCGACGGCCCAGGCAGCCGACGGTCAGATTGTACAGGGGATGCTGGAGCGGTCCAATGTTTCTATGGTGGAGGAAATGACCTCCATGATGAGCGCCCAGAGATCCTTACAGGCGGCGGCGCAGCTGATTAAGATGTACGATCAGCTTGACGGCAGGACCGTGACACTGGGAAGTATGTCATAGAGTTAGAACTGGAATCAGTAAGATTCCACATGGTGCACAAATCAATTTACAGGCACATCATTAAGTGACTGGGAATTGATTTCATACGGGTGCACCGTGGGGAATCTTACGGAACTGGAATCAGACTGGAATAGGAGGCATAAATTATGTATTCTTCGTTTTACGCGGCGGCGCAGGGAGCTATCGGGCAGCAGTCCCGTATGGATGTTATTTCCAACAACCTGGCCAATATCAATAACTACGGCTACAAGCCCAAGACCGGTTATTTTCAGGATCTGATGTATTACAACCTGAATAACTGGGAGGGGGATGAGACAAAGATCCAGGCCGGAACAGGTATTGTTCTTGAGAAGGCAGATACGAATTTCGCGCCCTCGGGCTACGATATCACGGAGCGTGATTATGATTTTGCCATTGTGCAGAACGGCTTCTTCATGATGCGCAATCCCGTGACCAACGAGATCACATACACCCGGAACGGACGGTTCAGCCTCTCTCAGAGAGGGGATGAGTTCTATCTTATCAATGACGCGGAGAATCTGGTTCTTGACCGGAATCAGAACCCCATCCGTCTGGTAGGCGACGACCTTACGGGGCGGGAGCTTGAGGCATTGCCCGGCATCTTTGACTTTGCAATCAAGAACGGTATGCTGAATGTGGGGGACAATGAGTACGCGCCCGTAGAGAAGAACGGCGATCCCATTCTTCAGGAGGAGGAGCCTTTACAGGGGGCGCTGGAATCGCCCGGTACGGATCTTTCCACGGAGCTGGTGCGGATGATTGAGAGCCAGAGAGCTTACTCCTACGCCCTTAAGATGGTTCAGACCTCCGACGAGGTGGTGCAGACGGTCAATTCCCTGCGGGGATAAGCCGGGGCGGATAGTATCCGGCAGGTAAGAAGGGGCTGCTGATCACAAAGTGAAGGGCAGCAAGAGAGCGAAAGGCTCAGAGGAGTTTTTCGAAGGTATAAGAAAGGCAGGCGTATTATGGCAATTGAACGATTTGAAGACATGAATGCCGTGGCTCTGGATGTGTTCCGGGAGATCGGAAGCATCGGCGTGGGCAATGCGGCTACGGCCCTCTCGGAAGTTTTGGGGGTTAAGGTAAAGATGAAGCTTCCCAAGGTATCCATCCAGGGCTATGACGACGCCATTGCAAGCATGGGGCACCCGGAAGATATGGTGGCGGCCATTCTGGTTGAGATGGGCGGCGATATCCAGGGAATTATGCTTTACATGCTGAAGCTTGATTTTATCAATGCGATTCTGGCCCGCCTGGTGGGAAAGTACATTGAGGATTTCAGCCAGATTGACGAGCTGTCGGCTTCTGCACTGGAAGAGACGGGAAACATTATTATTTCCTCCTATATCAGCGCGATTACAAAGCTGGCCGGCCTGGAGGTACCCTTGTCCGTACCTTCGATTTCGGTAAATATGCTGGGGGGCATCCTGAGTGTGCCTATGGCTATGTTTGGAGAGATTTCCGACAAATTGATGATGATTCAGGGCGAGTTCCTGATTGGAGATACCCAGTTGGAAGGAGATTTGCTTCTGCTTCCGGACATTAAATCATTAAATTTCCTTTTGAAAAAGTTGGGAGTTGCGAATGTATAATGGAAAAGCAGTTAGTGGTAGGAATTGGTGATATGAAGCTTGGACGCCAGGAGGGAACCATCATTACGTATGCTCTTGGCTCCTGTATTGGAATTGCTTTGTACGATCCGATGATCAAGCTGGGAGCGCTGGTACATATTATGCTCCCGGAGCGTGTCAATTCGGACGCAAATATTTTTAAGTATGCGGACACGGGGGTCCGGGAGACTCTGCGGAAGCTCTACGCATACGGGGCCGTGAAGCACCGGATGACGGCCAAGATCGCGGGAGGCGCCAAGATGTTCGACATGAAGGGTAAAAGCTCCGCAATGGGGAATATCGGCGAGCGGAACGCCCAGATGGTAAAGCGGGTGCTGATGCAGGAGGGAATCCGCATTGTGAAAGAGGACACAGGCGCCAATTATGCAAGAACCATGTCCATTGATCTTGCAAGCGGCATGGTACTGGTGAAGACCTTCGGACGGCCGGAGCTGCGTATGTAGAAGGGAAAAGAAAACATCTTATGGGACCACGGCAGTCCGATAAGCGTGAATAAGAGGATATGAAGGAGGAGCTGCGACATGGCAGAAACGGAAATTTTATTGGAATCGGGTACAAATGAGATTGAGGTTATGCAGTTTACCATCAATGATGAGCTGTACGGCATCAATGTGGCAAAGGTAAAGGAAATCATGATGTCGGATAAGGTAAAGCCCGTGCCCCATGCCCATGAGGCGGTGGAAGGAATTTTCAAGCCCCGTGAGATTCTGCTTACGGTGGTGGATCTTCCCAAATACCTGATGGGACATGAGTGCGAGAAGCATCCGAAGGATTTGTTTATTATCACGAATTTTAATAAGCTGAACATTGCCTTCCGGGTACATACGGTCGTGGGCATCAGCCGGATTTCCTGGGAGGATATCCAGAAGCCCGACGATACCATCAGCAACGGCAAGGAGGGCGTTTCCACCGGCATTGCCCAGTGCGGCGGCGAGCTGGTGACGATTCTGGACTTTGAGAAGATTGTGACGGAGATTGCGCCGGAGACGGGTATCCAGATGTCGGATATCGATCTTTTGGGAGAGCGCAGACGCTGTGATGTGCCCATTGTTCTGGCGGAGGATTCCGTGCTTCTGGCCAGCATGATCTGCGAGTCCTTAAAGAAAGCGGGATTTTCCAATGTGAAGCGCTTTAACAACGGCAAGGAGGCTTGGGAGTTCCTTCATGCCATCCGGGATCAGGAGCATATGGAGTCGGAAGCAAGCCTGATTATCACGGATATTGAGATGCCGGAGATGGACGGACACCGCCTGACCAAGCTGGTGAAGTCCGACGAAAAGCTTAAGAAGCTTCCGCTGATTATTTTCTCCTCTCTGATCAACGAGGAGATGCACTTAAAGGGCAAGCAGCTCGGAGCTGACGAGCAGCTTTCCAAGCCGGAGATCAAGCATCTGGTGGAAGTGATTGACAGATTACTGGAAAGGACGCAGACACATGGATAAGTGTGTGGTTAGAAAAGCCATTAAAAATGTAAAGGCCGACGAAATTGCAGGCTACGAGCTTTTATTTCAGGAGGATGACGACAGTCTTTACAACAACTCCGAGGTCAATGCGGCCAATACGATTGCTACCTTTTTGATGGACAATACGGGAAAAATATTTAAAGATAATCAAATCTTTATTACCTTTACGCCGTCCCTTCTCTTTCGTAATACGGCCAAGATGTTTGACAAGGATAAGATTGTGATTCAGATTGAGGAAAATCTGATCATCCATCCCCTGGCGGCGGTGATGATTGAGAAGCACCGCAAGGAGGGCTATCGCTTTGCCATCAACAATTTCCAGTTTACGCCCAAGTATTTCAGTATGCTTGAGCATATGGACTTTATCCGTCTGGATATGACAGGCTATGAGGATCGGCGGGCAAAGGATTCTCTGGCCAATATGATTCAGATGGCTCACGGCTTCGGCAAGAGCTGCATCGCCTACAATGTGGACTCCAAGGAGGACTACGATACGGCCCTGTCCCTGGATGTGGACTTTGTGGAGGGTCAGTATGTGGCCGAGGGCATGGTGACGAAGATGAATAAGGTGGAGTATCTGCAGGGAAATCTCTACCAGCTCATCATTGAAGTGACCAAGGAGGAGCCGAATCTGGATGAACTGGAGAGTATTGTAAGCCGTGACGCGGCTCTGACCTATTCTCTTTTGAAGCTTGCCAACTCCGCTTACTTTGCGACCAGGCGGCGGACGGCCTCTATTCACCAGGCTCTGGTGACGGTGGGACTGAATCAGCTCAAGCAATGGGTATATCTGTTAAGCTTTGAGAGCACCCAGGATATGACGCCGGGAGCTGCGGAGGTTCTGAAGCTTTCCTTCCTGCGCGCCAACTATGCGTCGCGTCTGGTAAACTATCTGCGGCCCTTCCCCATTAACCGGTCGGAGGCTTATATGATGGGGATGTTCTCGGCTCTTGAGTATATTGTGGATGCCACCCTGGAAGAGATTCTCCAGGAGATTCCCATTTCCGATGTGGTGAAGGACGGTATGATCAAGCATGAGGGCAAGGCCGGACAGCTCTTTGATCTGGTGCTTTCCTACGAGCGTGCGGACTGGAAGAGCACGAAGTCTCTGGCAGGTGAACTGGAGCTTGAGACGAATATTCTGGCACAGGCTTACATTGACTGTGTGGAGGAGGTCAACAGCATCTGGGAGAGCTTAACCGCCGAGGAGGACGGCGAGGCTGAGCAGTAACATTGCAGCCGGTTCTTGCTGTTTTGGTTATTGTGTGATAATATGAAATTGTGTTCTGCGGTTTTAATTATCGGAGAGTGCCGGTGATTTCACCGCAGAACTTTTTCTATCCGGTTGGGAGCGCCTTTTTCGGGGCGAAATAGATATGGAAGAATTTTTTTAATGTGTATCAGAAAGGTAAGAGTATGGTGGAAGCGAAACGGAAGCAGAAGATTTTAATAGCGGATGATTCGGAGATGAACCGATCAATTCTGGCGGATATGCTGGAGGACGAGTACGAGATTATGGAGGCGGAGAACGGCGTTCAGGCGGTGGCGGCCATCGAGAAGTACGGCGTGGATCTGTCTCTGGTGCTTCTTGATATTGTAATGCCCGAGATGGATGGCTTCGGGGTGCTTATGGTGATGAATGAGCACAACTGGATTGAGGATCTTCCTGTGATTATGATCTCTGCGGAGAACAGTCCTGCTTACATTGACCGGGCCTATGAGATGGGAGCTACGGACTTTATCGTCCGTCCCTTTAACGAGATGGTGGTCCGCAGAAGAGCGGTGAACACGATTCTTCTGTATGCCAAGCAGAAGAAGCTGATGGGCATGGTTGCGGATCAGATTTATGAAAATGAGAAGAGAAGCAATATGATGATTGACATCTTAAGTCATATTGTAGAGTTCCGGAACGGAGAAAGCGGCTGGCATGTGCGCCATGTGCATACCCTTACGGAGCTTCTTCTTGAGCATTTGATTGAAAAGACAGATCGGTACGGGGTGTCCCAGGCGGATATTTCCACCATCAGCATGGCCTCCGCCCTTCATGATATCGGCAAGATTGCCATAGATGAAAAGATTCTCAATAAGCCGGGAAGATTTACGGATGAAGAATTTGAGATTATGAAGACCCACTCGGCCATTGGCGGGGATCTTTTGCGGGATCTGCCTCTTTACCAGGATGAGCCTTTGGTGAAGTGCGCCTTTGAGATCTGCCGCTGGCACCATGAGCGGTATGACGGACGGGGATATCCTGACGGGCTTAAGGGGGACGAGATTCCGATTTCCGCCCAGATTGTGGCCCTTGCGGATGTGTACGACGCGCTTACCAGTGAGCGGTGCTATAAGAAGGCGTTTTCCCATGAGGTAGCGGTTCAGATGATTCTGGACGGAAAATGTGGTTCTTTCAATCCCCTGCTTATGGAGTGTCTGACGGATATTGCGGATCAGCTTCCCCTGGAGCTTTCTCAGGAGGAGATTTTGGATGAGAATAACAGAAGAAGCCTTCACAATGTGGCGCAGGAGATGCTGCACCATGCGGAGCTGACGGCTTCGGAGCGTACCTTGCAGCTTCTTGAGAAGGAACGGGAGAAGTACAGCTTCTTTGCCACGATGTCCAAGGAGATTCAGTTTGAGTACAATGCATCTCCCAGTATTCTGACTTTGACGCCTTGGAGCGCCAAGAAGCTTTCGGCCAATGAGATTATTGCGGAACCCAGAAAGAGCGACAGCGTGAAGAATATTCTGGGGGTTGAGAACTGGGAGGCATTGTCGGCGAAGCTCCGGGGCACCACCCGGGAGAATCCGGTGGTGACTCATGACTGTAAGATTGATTTTCAGGGCGAACACCGGTGGTCCCGGATTGTGGCTCATGCTATGTGGACTTTGGAGGAGCCTCATGAATATCAGGGAGCTATCGGTAAGGTGATTGATATTCATGATACCAGGCTGAAGCTGGATGTTCTGGAACAATTGGCCACCCATGATCGGATGACGGGGCTTTTGAACCACGCAAGCGCTAAGGAGCAGATTGTAGGACGTATGGCCCAGAAGCCGGACGGCGCTTATGCACTGGCGATTTTTGATCTGGATCACTTTAAGATGGCTAACGACACTTACGGACATATTTTCGGTGACCAGGTACTGCAGCATACGGCGGAGAAGCTTCGCCAGAGTATCCGCGGCGCGGATATTGCGGCCCGCGTGGGCGGGGATGAGTTTTTGGTGTTCCTGGAGTATACGGAGGACTTGGAGCCGATTATTGAACGTATTTTCCATGCTCTGACGGGACGGTTTGAGGAGTTTGACATTTCCGTAAGTATGGGTGTGGCCAGGGCGGATCTGGTGGGGACGGATTACGAGACTTTGTTCCACTGCGCGGATCAGGCTCTTTATACGGTAAAGCGCGCCGGACGCGGACATTATCGTTTTTATGATGATTCTATGGATAAGATGCTTTCTGTCATTTCGCCCATTGACGAGGGAGAGAACTGACGCGGTTTCATTTTGAAGCGGCAGTCGTAGGCAGGATAAGACCGGGTGACGCGGATGCGGCCGGACGGAGGTATTCATTTTGCAGAAATCGAACATTAAGAGCAAAACAACCCGATTATTGTTAGGCGGACTCATTGGAGTGTGTATTCTGTGTGTGTGCGTGTTTTCCTATCTGACGATCTATATTGGGGGAAGCAGCGCGGAAACCATCAATGAGGTGGGGACCATTTATATGCAGGGGCTGAATGAGCGCATTGGCCAGCACTTTAAGACAACCATTGAGTATCAGCTTTCCCATGTGCTCAAGGTGACAAAGGAAGTTCCTCCGGAAACGGACAATGATCAGGCCGGTCTTCGTGATGCCTTAAAGGAGAGCGCCAAGAGCAACGGTCTGGAGTATCTGGGTTTTTACTCGAAGGATGGCGTCTTTGATATGGTTTACGGAGGGCCGGTTACGATTGCGGACCCGGAACCTTTCTTTGAATCTATGAAAAGCGGAGAGCGGAAGGCGGCGGTGGGAAGCAATGAGGCAGGAGAACGGATTCTGCTCCTTGGTATTTCCGCGGAATACTCGATGGAGGACGGCAGCAAAAGTCTGGGACTGGTGGCGGGTGTTTCCATTGATTATATCCGGGATATCCTGGGACTGGATGAGGGGAACTCTTTGGTGGATTCCCACATTATCCGCAATGACGGAAGCTTTGTGATTCGAAGCGGCGATGCTTACCGGGAGAATTATTTTGATCGCGTGAGTCATTCCCTGTCCGGGGAGGAGCAGTATACGCAGAAGTTTATCCGGGAGCTGCAGGAGGCCATGAAGGAGAAGAAGGACTATTCCACGGTTCTTGTTATGGGGGAGGAGCGCCGCCACCTTTATTGCAGCAGCATGCCCTATACGGAGTGGTATCTTGTAACTGAGCTGCCCTATGGAGCGCTGGATCAGGCAGTGAATGACATGAGCGGCAAGTGGATGATACGTGCATTGGGAGGATGCAGTATTCTGGTATTGGTTCTTCTTTTGATTTTTGCGGAATATCTGCGGGAAAATCATCAGAGGATTCGGGAGCTTGAGCAGGCCCACCGGGAGGCGGAGCATGCGAATCGGGCCAAGAGTGAATTTCTGTCCAGTATGAGCCATGATATCCGAACGCCGATGAATGCAATTGTGGGAATGACAGCTATTGCCACGGCCAATATAGACAATAAGCCTCAGGTGCAGAACTGCCTGCGGAAGATCAGCCTGTCCAGCCGGCACCTTCTGGGACTTGTGAATGATGTTTTGGATATGTCCAAGATTGAGAGCGGCAAGATGACGCTTAATACGGAGCTTGTGTCCTTAAGGGAGGTTATGGACAGTATCGTATGTATTGTGCAGCCTCAGGTTCGGGCAAAGCGGCAGCAGTTTGATGTGTTTATCCATGACATTGAGATAGAGAATGTCTACTGTGACGGAGTGCGTCTCAATCAGATTTTGCTGAATCTTCTGTCCAATGCGGTGAAGTTTACGCCGGAGGAAGGGACGATTCACGTTTCCATGTATCAGGAGCTGTTGCCGGAGCGGGATACCCATGTGCGGATTCACCTGGAAGTAAAGGATACGGGAATCGGTATGTCTCCGGAATTTCGGGAGCAGATCTTTGAGTCATTTTCCAGGGAAGACAGCGCCCGGGTGCACCGGACGGAGGGAAGCGGCCTGGGAATGGCCATTACCAAATATATTGTGGATACCATGAACGGCACGATCCGGGTGGAGAGCGAGAAGGGCAAGGGAAGTACCTTCTTTGTGACGCTGGATCTGGAGAAAGCTCTGGTGGAGGAAGTGGATATGGTGCTTCCCAGCTGGAAGATACTTGTGGTGGATGATGATAAGCAGCTCTGTGAAAGTACGGTGGATGCTTTGAAGGACATTGGCGTGCAGGCGGACTGGACCTTTGACGGAGAGACGGCGGTGAGTCTGGTTGACGAGCATTATAAGCGCGGAGATGATTACCAGATCATTCTTCTGGATTGGAAGCTGCCGGGTATGGACGGGATTGACACGGCGAAGGAGATCCGGAGGAATCTGGGGGAGGATATTCCGATTCTGCTGATTTCCGCCTATGACTGGAGCGATATTGAGGATAAGGCCCGGGACGCCGGGATCAGCGGATTTATTTCGAAGCCGCTGTTTCGGTCTACCCTTTATTATGGCTTGAAGCAGTATATGGAAGATACGGAAAAAGCGGCGGATATGCCCGAGGAGGGAGGAGATCTCAGGGAAGCGAAGGAGGACTTTACCGGGCGGAAAGTTCTTGTGGCAGAGGATAATGATCTGAACTGGGAGATTGCGGAGGCGCTGCTTTCGGATCTTGGCATGGAACTTGACTGGGCGGAGAACGGGCAGATCTGTGTGGAGATGTTTGAAAAGTCGGAGCCAGGGTATTATGATGCGGTGCTGATGGATATTCGGATGCCGGTGATGACGGGGTATGAGGCGGCGAAGGCGCTTCGCGCTCTTGAGAGAGAGGATGCGGATATTCCGATTATTGCTATGACGGCGGATGCTTTTTCGGAGGATATTCAGAGGTGTTTGGATTGCGGGATGAATGCGCATATTGCTAAGCCTATTGATATTAAGGAGGTGGCTAGGCAGTTGCGGAAGTTTATGAGGTAGGCGGACGGGACAGCCGCAGAAAGAGTCCTCAGACTTTGGGGGCGGGAGCTGCGTTAGATTTGAAGATGCGACTAATTAGATTAATTAAATAATTAAAGGATGCAGTTTTGAGAATTTTGGGTTCTTGGGCTGCATCCTTTTTGGGTTGTATGTATTTGATTGGTTTTGGTTTTTGGTTATCTTCGGCTGTTGCGTTCCTGGCGGAAGATGTAGTTTCTTAGGACGGCCTCGGTTTGGGGGCGCATTTCGATGAATTGGCAGCCGTGGCCGAATTGGGGTTTGCCGTCTATCTCGTCTACCGGTTCGAAGCGGAGGACTTTTGCGGCCAGCAGCAGGGGCTTGGATGCGCCGTGGAGCTGGAATTGGACTACGGTGCCTTCGGGCAGGCGGTGTTCGCACATGAAATAGATTCCGCCGGCGCTGATATCGCGGGTTGTGGCTCTGAAACGCTCCGGGATGCCTACGGCAAAGCTTGGGACGTAGGTGCAGAACAGATCCAGGCTTGTTTCAAAATAGATTTTTAAATCTTGCCTGCGCTGTCTGGTTTCCTTTACTTCCACGATTTTGCAGGGAACGGAATTGCGTTCGTCGGAGATGGGCTGAGCTTCTCCTACGCTGCAGTGACAGCGCATCAGGCCGGACACGGAATCAAAAAAGACGATGGTGTAAAATTCTGACGTTTCCAGGGTCACGTCGCCTGGAATGGACAGCCATAGCTCATCGGCCATATCCCGGAATACCTCGGCTTCACAGATGGCTTCATCTGCCAGAGTATAGATTTCAGCTTTTTTGCATTTTTTCAAAACGTCCATAATGAGGGGCCTCCTCGCTTTCTACTGTGATTACACAGCCTTTCTTTTTAGTATAGCAGAAAAATGCGGTTGGGGCAATGAAAAAAGATGCGGTTGGGTAAGTAAATATGAGGTTAATTATCCTCCTCTGTCCCGGCTGCCTTGCTGTAGACGGTGCGCTTTCTGGCCATAGCGTCGCTTTCCAGATATTCGTCGTAGGTGGTGATCTTGTCGATCATGCTTCCGCCCGGCAAAATCTCGATGATTCGGTTGGCCGTGGTCTGGACGATCTGGTGGTCGCGGGAGGAGAACAGAAGCACGCCCGGGAACTTGATCAGTCCGTTGTTGAGGGCGGTGATGGACTCCATGTCCAGGTGGTCCGTAGGCTCGTCAAGGATGAGGATGTTGGCTCCGGAAATCATCAGCTTGGACAGCATACAGCGGACCTTTTCGCCTCCGGAGAGCACGCGGACTTTTTTCACGCCGTCCTCGCCGGCAAAGAGCATCCGGCCTAAGAAGCCGCGGACATAGGTGACATCCTTGATCTCCGAGTACTGGGTCAGCCAATCCACGATGATGTCGTCGTTGTCAAATTCCTTTGTATTATCCTTTGGAAAATAAGCCTGGCTTGTGGTTACGCCCCATTTGTAGGTTCCCTCGTCCGGCTCCATCTCCCCGGCCAGAATCTGGAACAGGGTGGTCTTGGCAAATTCGTTGCTTCCCACAAAGGCTACCTTGTCGTCGTGGCCCAGAATAAAGGAAATATTGTCCAAGACCTTTACGCCGTCAATGGTTTTGGAAATGCCCTCTACGGTCAGAACTTCGTTGCCGATCTCGCGGTTGGGACGGAAGTCAATGTATGGGTACTTCCGGCTGGAAGGCTTGATCTCGTCCAGCTCGATTTTTTCCAGGGCACGCTTTCTGGAGGTTGCCTGCTTGGATTTGGAAGCGTTGGCGCTGAAGCGGGAGATAAATTCCTGTAATTCTTTGATCTTCTCCTCTTTCTTCTTGTTGGCTTCTTTCATCTGACGGATCAGAAGCTGACTGGATTCGTACCAGAAGTCGTAGTTGCCGGCGTAGAGCTGAATCTTGCCGTAGTCAATGTCCGCCGTATGGGTGCAGACCTTGTTGAGAAAATAGCGGTCATGGGAAACTACGATGACCGTATTGTTAAAGTTGATTAAAAATTCTTCCAGCCAGGCAATGGCGTCCAGATCCAGATGGTTTGTAGGCTCATCCAGAAGCAGAATATCCGGGCTGCCGAAAAGAGCCTGTGCAAGAAGGACCTTTACCTTCTGCGCTCCGGGCATGTCTTTCATGAGCGTATAATGGTGCTCTGTCTCAATACCGAGGCCGTTCAGAAGAGACGCGGCGTCGGCTTCCGCTTCCCAGCCGTTCATATCGGCAAATTCCGCTTCCAGCTCGCTTGCGCGGATGCCGTCCTCGTCGGTAAAGTCCTCCTTGGCATAGATGGCGTCTTTTTCCTTTGCTATCTCGTACAGCCGGGCATTGCCCATAATCACGGTGTCCATAACGGGATAGTCGTCATACTGGAAGTGATCCTGCTTTAAAAAGGAGAGCCGCTGTCCGGGAGTGACGGCGATTTCGCCGCTTGTGGACTCCAGCTCGCCGGTGAGTATTTTTAAGAATGTGGACTTGCCTGCGCCGTTGGCTCCAATCAGTCCGTAGCAGTTGCCCTCGGTGAATTTGATGTTGACATCCTCAAAGAGAGCTTTCTTTCCGATTCTAAGTGTTACGTTTACTGCCTGTATCATGCTTACTCCTCTTATTTTCTATATTTTGTTGGGGTGCGTCACTTTTTTATTATACATAAAAATAGTTATTTTTCAAGGAAAAAGGGTGAAATAAAGAAATTGAACTGCGCAGGGAAGTGTGGTATCATATTTGCTGTAAAACCCCATTATGGAAGCGCCTTTTGAAGAGGTATACATAGCGGAATCCCGGGGATACTTTTGATGAACCGGATTGAGAAAGATGAATGAATTTGGAAGGAGAAAGAAATATGGGAAACGTAAAAAAAATCGGACTGATAACCGGAGTACTGCTGCTGTTTACAGGGCTTTTGGCCGGCTGTAAGGGAAGCACGGCACAAAAGGAGCCGCCTGTGGAGGATGTTTTGAAGGCGGTACAGGAGGCTTACGGGGAGAATTATCTGCCGGATACGGATATGGACGGGGAGATGCTCTCTCAGGTTATGGGAATCGACACGTCGCTGATGGAATCCTTTGCGGCCCAGATGCCGATGATTGGCGCACATCCGGATCGGGTGGTGATTGCAAAGGCAGCGGAGGGAAAGGGCGATGAGCTGGAAAAGGAGCTTCAGCGTGTGCGCACGGCTCTGGTGGAGGATCAGATGATTTACCCGATGAATTATGCGAAGACTCAGGCATGCCAGGTGGTGCGGAAAGGAGACTATGCGGCTCTTTTTCTCGTAGGAGCCATAGATATGCGGGAAGATGCATCCGAGGAGGAGCAGCTTTCCTTTGCAAAGGAAGAGGTTCAGAAGGCTGTGGACGCTTTTGAGGGATGCTTCTAAGCTGCGGAGCGGGGCCTTTTGAATGTATCGAGGGGGATAAGACAATATGGTATTGCTGTGTTATATTCTGGGGCTTGTGGTTCTCCACATCAGCCTCAGAAAATGCGAGGAACGCCTAAGAAGTATTTTGATGGTGGGCTACAATTATCTGGTGGTTGTGGCTCTGTATTTTTGGATTCGGTTTCCTTTTGGCGGGGAAGCCTCGGAGATTCTTTATACGTTTTTGCTCTGTATGTATCAGGCAATTATGGCTCTGGCCTTTGAGGGAAACCCGGATCTCTTCGGAAGTCCTCAGTACGTATGTATTTTCCTGATTATTGTGGTGTATACCATCCGGGCCGTGCTGATTGTATTTTTCAAAAGCCTTTTGAGCCGGACGGTTATGAAATGGAGGCTTTTCTGGGCCAGGGAGATTTATCTGGTAAGGGGAAGCAGGAAGGATGCCCTTACCCTGATAGGGGATATTCATGAGCATGTGAAGCGGGCGGCTGTGGCGTATATGTTCTCCGATGAGGGAGAGGAGGAAGGGGAGCCTGTTCCGGGCGCTCTCTGTGTGGACAGGGAATGGATAGGGAAAATGAAGGGGGATAAGCGTTATCACGTGATTCTTCTCCCGGACAGCTGTCATGAGAATATCAGGTATCTTCAGGAGCTGGAGGCTTTGGGAAAGCAGGTATCAAAGCTTCGGGTAACGGCTTTTCTCGATAATGATCTGATTCGCTTTGAGGACCTTGTTTTTGAAAATCTGGACGCCTATCTCGTATCCAAGGAGCAGCTCTTAGTCCGCCGGCTTTTGATGGAGCGGCAGCCTGTGGGGTATCTCAAGGAGCAGGGACTGGGACGCATGGAGCGGGGCGTGTTCTGTCCGGACGTCCCTTTTACGGTGTGCGTCATTGGGTTTGAGGATTTTGGAAAGGAATTTCTGCTTTCCACTTATGAAAATACGGCCTTTGAAACTGCGGCTTCTGACAGAAAGGGGCTTCGGGCGCTTATTTTGGATGAAAATCTGGAGAAAAAACAGGCCGGGCTGTTCCGGGACGCGCCGCAGCTAAAGGAAGAGACAGGAATTGTCTGGGCGGATGCACCCTTTGAATCCAAGGCATTTTTTGATACCATTGAAGGCTGGATGGGGGAGCTGCATCAGATTTTAATCGCTGCGGGAGATACGGCTTACAATGTGGAGCTGGCTATGCGGCTTTTGCGCATTTTCCGGAAGCGAGGTCTTGGGGAGCATATTCCGCAGATCGTGGTAGCGCTTCACGAGGAGGCAGAAGGCAGTATTCTGCTTTTGTCACAGGAAAAGAATGTGTTCTTTCAGAAGGTGGGTCAGGAACCGTTTACATATGAAGAATTGGTGCTGCGCAGGACGGACGAGGAGGCGGAGGCCCTCCACAGACGATATCAGGGGACCAATTTTCATGTGGGGAACTGGAATACCCTGGGTACGTTTACCCAGAACTCCAATCGGGCTGTGGTGTGGGATATTCCCAACAAATTAGCGCTGGCGGGGGATATAAGCGGGCTTTCCGATGAGGAGCGGGAGGCGGTTCTCTGGCAGCTTGCCCGCTATGAGCACAGGCGGTGGAATGTCTTCCACTATTCCAGGGGGTGGACGAGGCTTCCCGTAGAAGCGCTCTCAGAGGAGGAACGGGAGAAGTGCGCAACAAAGCATAAGCAGGAAAAACGTCATACCTGCCTGGTGGAATGGGAGGAATTGGACGATCTGCCCCAGTCGGAACCGGGAATACTGAAGCGGTATGATTATGAAAATGTGGCTCAGCTTTTTTAAAAATAGCTTCTAAAAATAAGAAAAAGAAGTTTACCTTTTTCTGTAAATGTGTTAAAATACGTAATGTGTTTTTGTTTATTGCCATTCGCAGGCTCGGGACAGAGGCTGTGAATGGTATTTTTATTTTATGGACCTTTTTGGAAGCTCCGGATGTTTTTATCTGTGTGGCCGGTGCTTCGGGAAAGCTCCGTTTACACAGGAGGGACGAAAGATGGTAGAAAAATTGTTTAAGCTGAAGGAAAACAACACCACGGTGAAGACAGAGATTTTGGCGGGTGTTACAACCTTTATGACTATGGCCTACATTTTGGCTGTGAACCCCAATATCCTGAGCGCTGCCGGCATGGATCAGGGTGCGGTGTTTACGGCTACGGTGCTGGCTTCCTTTTTGGGCACGGTATGTATGGCGCTGTTTGCCAACTACCCCTTTGCATTGGCTCCGGGTATGGGACTCAATGCTTACTTTGCCTATACGGTTGTTCTGGGGATGGGATACCCGTGGCAGGCTGCTCTGGCGGCGGTATTTGTGGAAGGCGTGATCTTTATTCTGCTTTCGCTGTTCAATATCCGGGAAGCGATTTTCAATTCCATTCCCACGAATCTTAAGAAGGCCGTTTCCGTAGGTATCGGATTTTTCATTGCGTTTATCGGTTTGCAGAATGCGAAGATTGTGGTAGGCGGCGCTACGCTGGTGGAGCTGTTCTCTTTAAGTGCGGTAGAGGGAGGTACGATGCAGGATGTGGGAATCACAGTGATTCTGGCCATTGTCGGTGTGCTGATTACCTCTGTTTTGGTTATTAAGCAGGTAAAGGGCAATATTCTCTGGGGGATTCTGATTACCTGGGGGCTTGGTATTCTCTGCCAGTTTGCGGGAGTTTATGTGCCCAACCCGGAGCTTGGCTTTTACGGCTTGCTTCCCGATTTTTCCGGCGGGCTTTCCATTCCCAGTATTGCGCCGATTTTTGCAAAGCTTGATTTTACGGCGATTCCTTTCGGGGAATTTATTGTGATTATTTTAGCGTTCCTCTTTGTGGATATGTTCGATACCCTTGGAACGCTGATTGGCGTGGCTTCCAAGGCGGACATGCTTGACAAGGACGGCAAGCTGCCCAATATTAAGGGCGCGCTGATGGCGGACGCGGTTGCCACGACAGCCGGTGCGGTGCTTGGTACTTCCACCACAACTACCTTTGTGGAGAGCGCTTCCGGTGTGTCGGAGGGCGGAAGAACGGGACTTACGGCTATGACTACGGCGGTTCTTTTTGGGCTGTCCCTGCTGTTATCCCCTATTTTCCTTGCCATTCCGTCCTTTGCCACGGCTCCGGCTCTGATTGTGGTGGGCTTCTATATGGTAAATCAGGTGGGAACGATTGACTTTTCGGATTTTGGGGAGGGAATCCCGGCATTTATCTGTATTGCGGCCATGCCCTTTTTCTACAGCATTTCCGAAGGTATTTCTATGGGCGTGATTTCTTATGTGGTGCTGAATCTGGTTTCCGGAGCAGCAAAGAGCAAGAAGGTAAGCGTGGTGATGTATATATTGGCGCTGCTGTTTCTGCTTAAGTATTTCTTTATCTGATACGGTACAAAGACAGAAGGGGAAGTGCCGGGAAGCGGGCAAAGGGGCTTGCTTTCCGGCGCTTTTTTGCTGCGGGGCTTTGTTTTTGGAATGGGTGGACTTTGAACATAAAGATATAGTATACTATTTGAAAAATGTAAAAAGGAGAATGAATATGTTAAAGGAATTTAAGGAATTTGCCTTAAAGGGCAATATGATCGATCTGGCGGTAGGTGTGATTATCGGCGGAGGATTTAATACTTTGGTAAGCTCTCTGGTGAATGATATTGTAATGCCGTTTATCAGCCTGTTTACCGGGCGGCTTGATTTTTCCAATATGTTTATTGCACTGGACGGCAATTCCTACGCAACGCTGGAGGCGGCAAAGGAGGCGACCTCTACCATTGCTTACGGAAGCTTTATTACGGGGCTGATTAATTTTCTGCTTACGGCCTTTGTGGTGTTTGTTGTGGTGAAGCAGATGAATAAGCTTCACCGGAAGAAGGAAGAGCCGGCCGCGCCTGCAAAGCCCGCTACGAAGGTATGCCCGCACTGTATGTCCGAGATTCACATTAAGGCGGACAAGTGTCCCTACTGTACCTCGGATGTGGAGTAGGAGAGGAGACGGGAATGAAATATCAGTGGATATTTTTTGATTTGGACGGGACGCTGACGGACCCGGCGGTGGGAATTACCGGCGGTGTGATGTATGCGCTGGAGCAGTTCGGGATACATGAAAGCAGCAGAGAAAAATTATATCCCTTTATCGGGCCTGTTTTAACGGAATCCTTTCGGAAGTATTATGGCTTTACCCAGGAGCAGGCGCTTCTGGCAGCCGGCTATTATCGGGAGTATTACGGGAAGGCGGGGAAGTTTGAAAATGTCGTCTACGACGGAATCGCGGACATGCTCCGGGAGCTTCGGGCAGCCGGCAAGGAGCTTTTTGTGGCGACCCTCAAGGGAGAAGCCTTTGCCAAAGAGATTCTGGAGCATTTCGGACTGGCCGGTTATTTTACGGAGATAGCAGGCCAGGTGATGGACGGACTGGAAACGCCCAAGTCGCAGATTATCATGGAGATTTTGAAGAAGCGGGGAATTGACCACCAGGGCAGGGCCGTGATGGTGGGAGATCGGGAGCAGGATATCATTGCGGCAAGAGAGGCGGGGATTTTGGAAATCGGCGTTCTGTATGGTTACGGCGAAAGGGCGGAGCTTGAGTCCGTTCACGCAAAACGGATGGCTGCGGATGTAAGGGAGCTTTGGGAGGAATTGCTGCATTAATCTGCATGAAGGCGTGCCCGGAAAAAGGATATGTGAGATTTTTGTAAATTTGGCATAGATTTTTAAACCATGTTTTTGGGAGAGAAACAGTTGTCAAATGCCGGCGGAGCATGGTATACTGAATCCATTACTTGTCTATTCTGTTAATTAGGAAGCTTTCCCCGGATATCCCATCGTGTTCGGCAAAGGATAACGCGATACCGGGGGAATGAGAACAGAATGGTCATAGAGAAGGAGAGAGAGTATGAGTGACAACAATTTCAAACCGTTTATTCCGGCGGAGAAGAATCTGCCGGAGTTTACGGCAACTTCCATTATTCTTGGTGTTCTGCTTGCGGTACTGTTTGGCGGAGCCAATGCTTATCTGGGGCTGCGCGTGGGTATGACCGTCTCGGCGTCCATTCCGGCTGCCGTGATTTCTATGGGTGTCATCCGGGTGATTCTCAGGAGAGATTCCGTTCTGGAGAATAATATGGTGCAGACCATCGGTTCCGCAGGCGAGTCCGTGGCGGCAGGCGCTATTTTTACCATGCCGGCATTGTTTTTGTGGGCGAGCGAGTGGGGGACGGAAGCTCCCTCGCTGGTTGAGATAGCCATTATCGCGGGCATCGGCGGCGCGCTGGGCGTACTGTTTATGGTGCCTCTGCGCAAGGCTCTGATTGTGCAGGAGCACGGTGTGCTGCCTTATCCGGAGGGACAGGCATGTGCGGAGGTTCTTCTGGCAGGAGAAGAGGGCGGAGCAAAGGCCGGTATTGTATTTAAGGGTCTTGGCATTGCGGCTTTGTATAAGTTTGTTGCGGACGGCTTGAAGCTGTTTCCCAGTGAGGTTCACTATGAGATTCCGGCCTATGCGGGCGCGGGCGTCGGCGTGGATGTGCTTCCGGCTCTTTTGGGCGTGGGATATATCTGCGGAACGAAGATTTCTTCCTACCTGTTTGCCGGCGGTATCACGGGCTGGTTTGTGCTGATGCCTCTGATTGTGCTCTTCGGCGGCAACTCCGTGCTGTTTCCGGTAGATATAACGGTTGCGGAGCTTTATGCAACGGACGGTTCCTTTGGTATATGGAGCAATTACATCAAGTATATCGGCGCGGGCGCCGTGGCGGCAGGCGGTGTGATCAGCCTGATTAAGTCCCTGCCTCTTATTATGCGTACTTTTAAGGAAGCCATGAAGGGCTACGGCAAGGGCGGCGCCGGCACGGGAGAGCGGACGGATAAGGATCTGTCTATGAAGGTGATTTTTATTTCCGTGGCGGTTCTGGCGCTTCTGCTGTGGCTGATTCCGGCAGTTCCGGTGAATCTGTTCTGTGCGGTGCTGATTGTTATTTTCGGATTTTTCTTTGCTACGGTTTCCTCCCGTATGGTGGGGCTTATCGGAAGCAGCAACAATCCGGTGTCCGGTATGGCGATTGCAACCCTTCTGGTGACGACGATTATTCTGAAGTCTACCGGACAGGTGGGACAGGCCGGTATGACGGCGGCGATTGCCATCGGTTCCGTCATCTGTATCATTGCGGCCATTGCGGGCGATACGTCTCAGGACTTGAAGACCGGTTATATTGTAGGCGCTACGCCTTATAAGCAGCAGATTGGCGAGCTGATTGGTGTTGTGGCATCCGCACTTGCCATCGGTGCGATTCTGTATCTTTTAAGCGCGGCATGGGGGTATGGAAGTACGGAGCTTCCGGCGCCTCAGGCAACTCTGATGAAGATGATTGTTGAGGGTGTTATGGGAGGCAATCTTCCCTGGAACCTGGTATTTGCAGGAGCTTTTATCGGTATTGTGGTGGAGGTTCTCGGGATTCCGGTACTTCCTTTTGCAGTGGGCCTTTATCTTCCCATTCACCTGAGCACGCCTATGATGCTTGGCGGCGCCGTGCGGTGGATCTTTGAGAAGAAGAAAAATATGAGCGAGAAGGCGAAGAAGGATATGATTGAGAACGGCGTTCTCTACTGCTCCGGCTTGATTGCGGGGGAGGGACTGGTTGGTATTCTTCTGGCCGTATTTGCTATTATTCCGATGGCGGACGGAACCCTGGGAGATTTCCTTGGCGGGCTTATCTCAGGAACTCCTATCAACAGCAACCTTGGCGGACTGATCTTCTTTGCCCTTCTCACATCTACTATGTGGGCGGTTACGAAAAGAAAAGAGAAGTAAATGAGCGGGAAGCAGAAAAAGAATTACCTCGACTATGTTCCGGTGTGTGCGCCGGAACATAGCTGGGAGCTGAATGAAAAGAAGCTGGTGGTGATCCATGTGGAGAACAGAGGCTTCTATAACAGGCTGGCCCAGAAAGTATTTAAGCGGCCGAAGGTGAGCCATATCAGCCTGGATGAGTACGGAAGCTTTGTGTGGCAGCAGATGGACGGGAAGCGGACCATCTATGAGATCAGCTTTCTGGTGAAGGAACGGTATGGGGAGAAGGCGGAGCCTCTTCTGCCGCGGCTTACGAAGTATTTTCAGATCTTGTATCAGAATCATTTTATTGGGTATAGTGTGCCGCTTGAGAAAAAATAGACTTCGTGATTGACCCTGACGGAGAACGACAGGAGCAAGGGGTAACCATAGGAACAATCGGTGAAGTGGTATAAGGGAAGGGCTGTTGCATTGTTTTGGTGCATCGGCCCTGTTTGTAATCTCACCGATACGCCAAGGCTTGTAAGCAGGGCGTCAGGTGAACGGGAATGGGTGAAGCATTATGAAAGCATTTTTAAAAGGATTGTTCATGGGGACCGTCGGCTCCCTGATTGTACTGGCTCTGGCAGTGGGAGTCTGTTATTACAGCGGACTGCTGGATTTTGCAGGCGGGGAGAGTGAGGCGCTTTCTTCCTCCGTTCAGGCGGCAGGCTTTCCGGAGGCAGTAAAAAGGGAGATGGATTCCATCGTACAAAAGCAGGCGGAGCAGGAAGGGGAGCTTGAGGAGCCGGCCCAGGCCGAAGCGGAAGCTCCCCCGGAGTCGGAGGAGGTACGGGAGGAAGGCGTCCGGCTTCTGTTTGCGGGGGATCTCTATCTGACGGAGCTTTTACAGAATAAATACCGGCAAAGCGGAATCGGAGCGGCAGCCGATCCGGAGCTTCTTGCGCTTTTGCAGGAGGGGGATCTGTTTATTCTCAACCAGGAGTTTCCTTTTGGAACTACCGGCGAGGCTATGGAGGAGAAGGAATATACCTTCCGTGTGCCGCCGGATCTGGTCTCTGTTCCGGCAGACCTGGGCGTGGATCTGGTGACGCTGGCCAACAATCATATGCTGGACTTTGGCCGGGGGCCTCTGACGGAGACGCTGGCTGCTCTTGACGGAGCGGGGATCGCCCATGTGGGTGCGGGGGAGGATCTGGAGGCGGCGAAGGCGCTGGCAACCTTTGAGATTGAGGGAAAGACTCTGGGCTTTTTGGGGGCAAGCCGTGTGATACCGGAAGCTTCCTGGAATGCCTCCAGGTATAATTCCGGTGTATTTACAACTTATGACGCCTCGCAGCTTGTGGAGGAGATAAAGAAAGCCAAGGAAAGCTGTGATTTTGTGGCGGTTCTTGTTCACTGGGGCATTGAGCGCAATACCCTGCCGGAAGATTATCAAAAGACCCTGGCCAGACAGTATATTGACGCAGGAGCGGACGCGGTGATCGGAAGTCATCCCCATGTGCTTCAGGGGATTGAATATTATCAGGGAAAGCCTATCTTTTACAGTCTGGGCAATTTTATTTTCGGCAACGGGTCTTATGAGAGCATCGTGGCGGAGCTTACGCTTACGGAAGGGGGGACGCGGGTGCGCGTGCTTCCCTGTGCAAGCGAGGGCAACCGGATGAGGCTTTTGGAAGAGACGCAGGATTATTACCGAAGGCTTTCGGAGCTGTCCTTTGGAGTGAATATTTTGGAGGACGGAAGTGTTATAGAGTAGCAATTTGTATATTTATAGTATAAAAGCATTGTAAAATCATGTCTGCTCAGGTATAATTTTGGATATATGCCGAACAGAGTAATATCATGTTGTTTATGAGTAAAAATGATTAGGCAAGCTGAGGGGTAAGGATATGGAAAAGATTTTGATTGTTGATGACAGCGTTACGCAGGCAGCCAAGTTAAAGTCCATTCTGGAGGATGAGTACGAGATCACAGTTGCCCAGACTGCAATTGAGGGCTTAAGCTGTGCAAGCACCGGAAGATTTTCTCTGATACTTCTGGATGTCGTGATGCCGGAGATGGACGGCTTTATGCTGCTGAAAAAACTGCAGGAGGAGATTGTAACCCAGAGTGTTCCGGTTATATTGATTACAAGCCTTTCCGATATTGAAAATGAGCAGCACGGATTTAAGTTAGGGGCCGTTGATTATATCACAAAGCCCTTCCATCCGGTGATTGTAAAGGCCAGGGTGAACACACATGTAAAGCTATACCGATACCGAAAGCAGGTGGAGGAGCAGTCCATGACGGACCAGCTTACGGGAATTGCCAACAGAAGGCAGTATGAGCTGTACAGCGTGGCAAAATGGCAGGAGGCGGCCCGGCTGCAGGTTCCGTTTTCTATTTTTATGTTTGATATTGACCATTTTAAGGTTTACAACGATACCTACGGACATCCGGCCGGGGATAAGGTGATAGAAGCCGTGGCAAAGACCATTTCCCATCACCTGCGGCGCACAATGGACTTTGTGGCGCGCTACGGAGGGGAGGAGTTTGTGGCGATTATTCTGGGCGGCACTCCCCAGAACATTTTCGGGCATATGAAAAAAATCCGCAGGAATATTGAGAAGCTTCAGATTCCCCATGCGGGCAATGTGTCGGAGTGGGTTACGGTCAGCATCGGAGGCGTTACGGTTACACCCAGGATCAACGACGATTACGGCACATATCTGAAAATTGCGGACACAATGCTGTACGACGCCAAGCATTTCGGAAGAAATCAGGTGGTATGGTACGGCGACGACCGGAAGCAGTGGAAGGAAAGACAGTAATACGGATAGAGAATAAGCAAAAAGGAGAACAGACCAATGTCACAAAATGTATACGATATTCTGACGGAGCGCGGCTTCATTGAACAGTGTACCCACCCGGAGGAGGTGCGGGAGCTTTTGGGAGGAAAGGAGCCGGTTACATTTTACATCGGCTTTGACGCAACGGCGGACAGCCTGACGGCAGGCCATTTTCTGACCATCATGGCGATGATGCATATGCAGAGGGCAGGACACCGGCCCATCGCCCTTTTGGGAGGCGGCACTACAATGGTGGGAGACCCCTCGGGCAAATCCGATATGCGTAAGGTTATGACGAAGGAAACCATTGAGCACAACGCGGAATGCTTCCGCAGGCAGCTTGGACAGTTTCTTGATTTTGACAACGGCAAGGCAATTCTTGCCAACAATGCGGACTGGCTGCTGAATCTGAACTATGTGGAGTTTTTGCGGGAGGTAGGCGCTCATTTTTCCGTAAACCGGATGCTGACAGCGGAGTGCTACAAGCAGCGGATGGAGAAGGGGCTGACCTTTTTTGAATTTAACTATATGGTAATGCAGTCCTATGACTTTCTGAAGCTGAATCAGCTGTACGGATGCCAGATGCAGCTTGGAGGCAACGATCAGTGGTCCAACATCATCGGCGGCGTGGAACTGATCCGCAGAAAGGAAAATAAGCCGGCTTACGGCCTGACCTTCAAGCTTCTGACTACCAGCGAGGGCATTAAGATGGGCAAGACCATGAAGGGAGCCGTGTGGCTGAACCCGGAGAAGACCTCTCCCTACGAGTTCTACCAGTACTGGAGGAATATCGAGGATGTGAAGGTGGAGGAATGTCTGGGACTTCTGACCTTCCTGCCGATGGAGGAGGTGCGCCGCCTGGGTGCTCTTGAGGGCGCTGAGATTAATCATGCCAAGGAAGTCCTGGCTTACGAGATCACCAAGATTGTTCACGGCGAGGAGGAAGCGCGGAAGGCACAGGATGCGGCGAAGGCCCTCTTTGTAAACGGCGGCAAGACGGACGATATGCCGACTACGGTGTATTCCAAGGAGGATCTGGAGGCCGGGAAGGATATTTTGTCACTTCTGGTGGAGACAAAGCTTGCGCCTACCCGTTCCGAGGCCCGGCGTCTGGTGCAGCAGGGCGGCGTTACCGTGAACGATGAGAAGGTGACGGACGTCTATAAGAGCTTTACGGCTGCGGATCTGGACGGCGGCGGAGCTTTGATTATCCGGAAGGGGAAAAAGGTTTATCATAAGGTTGTGCAGGAATCATAAAAATGCGGAAGGGCAGTCTGATTTACTGACTGCCCCTATCTTTGTATGGAAGGCATAAAGGTTTATGGAGAAAAAGTTGACGATCCGCGACATTGCCAGGCTGTCGGGTGTTGCAAAGAGTACGGTTTCCCGTTATCTGAACGGGGGAAGCGTCAGGGAGGAAACAGGTCAGAAGATCAAAAAGGTGATCGAGGCATATCATTATGAACCCAATGTATTTGCCCGGCTCAATGCAAAAAGCAGCCGTATAATCGGGCTGATTGTACCGGGCTTTGATTCCATTGTGACACCGGGACTGGTAGAGGTTATTGTGGCATATCTGAAGCGGTACGACTATACGCCCCTGATTATGCACACGGGAAATGATCTGGCCGAGGAAATCAAGAGTATTGAGCGGCTGACCGCTATCAATGCGGACGGCATTATGGTATTGGCTTCCAGTGTTACCGGGGCGCATAAAACGGCGGTGGAGAAGGCGAATCTGCCGGTGCTGTTTTTGGGACAGCGGTATCTCCAGGGAAATTCCGTGATCAATGACGATTATCATGCGGGATTGGAGCTTGGACGTTATCTGGGCGCCCGGGGAGCGGTCCGTGTGGCCGCTCTCTGGGTCAGTGAAGCGGATGAGGCAGTCGGAAAGGAGCGGAAACGGGGCGTGCAGGACGGCCTGCGGGAGTTCGGCATCGGAGAAATGGAGATTTTGGAGACCAGCTTCTTTTATCAGGATGCGGTGAAGGCGGCGGAAGCTCTTTTTGCCCGGGAGGTATGGCCGGATACGGTAGTCTGCGCTACGGACCGCATTGCGGAAGGGGTGTACAAGGTGCTGTATCAAAAAAAGGCCAGAATACCGGAGGATATTTCCGTAACGGGCTTTGGAGATTATGAGACCAGTGAGCTGCTTTGTCCGCCTCTCACCACGGTTTGCCTGGATTTGGAAAACTGGGGAGAGATCAGTGCGGAGACCATGCTTCAAATGGTTCAGGGAAAGCCGGTAAGTAAATTGCAGGTCAATTCCTTTGCACTTATTGAGAGGGGAAGCGTGGCCGACAGGAGGCAGTAGATAAATAGAGATAAGATTTTTTGTGAGATCTGCATAAAAAAGTCTATGCATTTTTGGAACCGGTTCCAAAAATAAATTTTATAACAAGAAAGTATTGACATAAAATTTCTGTAAATATATAATGAATATCGAAATGGAACCGGTTCCAATACATACAGGTGTTATTGCGCAGCAACTTAAATAGTCCGGCTAAGAAATGCCAAGTGTTTATAAGAAATACTTTTGGCCGGCCGGTAAAGCCGCAAAGACGCACGAGAGGAACTTTCATGAGTGCCCTTTCGAATGAAAGTTCCTCTCAATACAGGTGCGTCGAAGCGGCTTTACCCTTTAGTGCCATCGCGCAGCGATTTAGAATAGGAGGATACGATTATGATTACACAAGCCCCAAGAGGCGTAGAGGACTGGTACGGCGAGCGGATGCACAGGCGCGCTTATGTGGAAAAGATTGCGCGGGATCTGGCGCATACTTATCATATGACAGAGATCATTACCCCCATGTTTGAGCATACGGTGCTGTTTCAGCGCGGTGTGGGGGAGACAACAGATGTGGTGCAGAAGGAAATGTACACCTTTACGGACAAGGGTGATCGGAGCATTACCCTGAAGCCGGAGGGAACGGCAGGCGTGATGCGTGCTTATCTGGAGCACAATTTGTATGCAAATCCGGCGCCGGCCAAGCTGTATTATGTCACCCAGGCATTCCGCTATGAGAAGCCTCAGAGCGGGCGGCTTCGTCAGCATCATCAGTTCGGAGTGGAGTTTGTGGGAGCAAAAAGCCCTCTGGCGGAGGTGGAGCTGATTTCCCTGGTGACTGCTTTTATTGCCAAGTTGGGCTTAAAGGATGCAAAGCTTCATATTAACAGCATAGGCTGCCCAAACTGTAAGAAGGATTACAATGATGCGCTTTTGTCATATCTGCAGAAGCATGAGGACAAGCTGTGCCCCACCTGCCGGGAGCGTATGCGGAAGAATCCGCTCCGCGTCATTGACTGCAAGGTTCCTGAGTGCAAGGAAATCGTAAAGGACGCTCCAAGAACCATTGAATATCTGGATGAGGAGTGCCGCGCCCATTTTGAGGAGCTTAAGAGCCTGCTGACCCAGATGGAGATTCCCTTTGAGGTGGATACGGGCATTGTCCGGGGGCTGGATTATTATACCAAGACCGTTTTCGAGTTTGTGAATCAGGACGGCTTCACCCTCTGCGGCGGCGGGCGTTATGACGGTCTGATTCATGAGCTTGACGAGAAGCAGGACATCCCTTCCGTTGGTTTCGGAATGGGAATTGAGCGGATACTCTATTTCCTGGAAAAAGAGGGCGTGGAGCTGCCGCCTATGGAGACGCCGGATCTCTATGTGGGAATCCTGGGAGCCGAAGCAAAGGCGAAAGCCTTCCGGCTGGTAAATGAGATCCGCTCCCACGGGCTGATTGTGGAAACCGATTATATGGACCGCAGCGTAAAGGCCCAGATGAAGTATGCCAACAAAATCGGCGCAAAGAAGGTCGTAATCATCGGCGCAAACGAGCTGGAAAAGGGTACGGCCAATGTAAAAGATATGGCAACAGGGGAGCAGACGGAGACAGAGCTTTCCAGGCTGCCGGAATGTTTGGATAATAGATAAAATAGTTACTGTTCACTCCGTGCCCAGTAACACGCTTCGCGATGCACAGAAATCGCAAAAAGATGCGATTTCGCGCTGAAAAACTCGGGATTTCCGCACAAAATGTGCGGAAACACCTCGCGGAACAGTGGCGAGTGAACAGTAACATAAAATAAACAGTAATATCTCTCACCGTGCAAAAATCATTTACAGGTACGGCTAACCATGACCGGAGATTGATTTTATACCGGGTATACGGTAAGGGATATTGCGAAACTTTAATTAGGAGGACATTCGTAAAATGTTTCAGTCAAGAACACATACCTGCAACGACCTGCGTATGGAGCATGCAGGAGAAACCGTAACGCTGACCGGATGGTATGAAAATCTGCGCAAGGTCAGCAAGAACCTGGGCTTTCTGATTCTGCGGGATTTTTATGGAACCACCCAGTTTGTTATCGAAACCGAGGAAATGATGGAGAAGCTTTCCGGCGTAAATACGGAATCCACCCTGTCAATCACAGGCGTGGTGCGGGAGCGCTCCAGCAAAAACCCCAGCCTGCCTACGGGGGATATCGAGGTAGTGCCGGAGTCCATTGAGGTATTGGGAAAATGCCGCTACAACGAGCTTCCCTTTGAGATCAACCGTTCCAAAGAGGCGGACGAAAATACACGTCTGCGCTACCGCTATCTGGATCTGCGCAATCCGGCAGTCAAGGATCGCATTATCCTGCGCTGCAATGTAGTTGCGGAGCTGAGAAAAAGCATGACGGAGCATGGCTTCCTGGAGATTACCACCCCTATTCTCACCTGCTCCTCCCCCGAGGGTGCAAGAGACTACCTGGTGCCATCCAGAAATCATCCGGGAAAATTTTATGCGCTTCCCCAGGCTCCGCAGCAGTTTAAGCAGCTTTTGATGACCTCCGGCTTTGACCGCTATTTCCAGATTGCCCCCTGCTTCCGCGATGAGGACGCCAGGGCGGACCGTTCTCCGGGAGAGTTTTATCAGCTTGATATGGAGATGGCCTTTGCCACTCAGGAGGATGTATTTGCGGTACTGGAGGATGTGCTTCCGCCTATTTTTGCAAAATACGGCACGTATCATACGGCTTCCAAAGCCCCCTTTAAGCGGATTTCCTTCCATGACGCAATGGAGCGGTACGGATCGGACAAGCCGGATCTGCGGATTGATCTGACGCTGACGGACGCCACGGACTGTATGGAGGGCTGCGGCTTCGGGCCTTTTGAGGGGCAGAACGTGCAGGCGGTTGTATTCGGCGGCTTTGGCGCTACCAGAAAAGTGATAGATAAGATGTGCGCCGACGTGGAGGTTCAGACCGGAAATAAGGCGTACTGGTTCCGCCTGGACGACAAGGGAGAGCTGGTCGGCGGTATTTCGAAGTTCCTGGCGGATCGGAAGGACGCAGTAGCGGAGGCCCTTTCCCTTAAGCCGGGAGATTTTGTAGGACTGGCAGCAGGAAAGAAAGAGACCGCCCAGAAAACGGCCGGCGTGTTCCGCAAGGTTCTGGGAAATACGGTAGAAGGCCATATGAATAAAGAATGTTATGAATTTTGCTGGATCGTAGACTTCCCCATGTATGAGATTGGGGAGGAATCGGGAAAACTGGAATTTTGTCACAATCCCTTTTCTATGCCCCAGGGCGGCATGAAGGATCTGTTAGAGAAAGATCCTCTGGACATATACGCATACCAGTATGACCTGGTGTGCAACGGTGTGGAGCTGTCCTCCGGCGCGGTTCGGAACCATGACCCGGAGATTATGGTGAAGGCTTTTGAACTGGTGGGACTGGGCGAAGAGGATGTGAAGGCCAAATTCCCGGCCATGTACAATGCGTTCTGCTACGGAGCGCCGCCCCACGCAGGCATTGCTCCCGGCGTGGACCGCATGGTGATGCTGATTGCCGGGGAGGAGAGCATCCGGGAGATTATTCCCTTCCCCATGAACAAGACGGCTCAGGATGTGATGATGGGCGCGCCGGCCGAAGTCGATCCCCAGCAGCTTAAGGATGTGCACATCGCCATTGAGCTGCCGGAGAAGAAGGAAGTATAGATTTTATCCTTGTACGGGTTTGTCCTCCGCGGGCGAATGTGTCCTTGTCCGCGGAGGATATCTTAGAATACAAACATGGTAAAGAATGAAGCTGTTTCAGAAAGATGCCGCATAAAAAGAACGGCCGCCAGAATAATCTGAATAATCAAAATACAGGGCATACCGATGACAAAGGCGGTATGCTTTGTTTTATGGCGGAAAAGCTGCATACCCAGGATGGAGCCGATACTGCCGCCCAGGATTGCGGCGAGGAACAATGTCTTTTCCGGTATGCGCCATTTTTTATGGCGGGCCTTGTACTTATCCTGGCCCATCAGAACAAAGGCGAGGATGTTCATAAAAAACAGATAGCAGAGCAGTATGTCAGGTAATTTCATAGAACCTCCCAGTATGGTGCCTGCGGCACCGGAATAAGAACAGTATACCATGAAATAATAAATGTGTGAATCGGAGCTTGAGAAAAATATCAAAAAAAGTACTTGCTTTTTTGTATGCTCTCGCATATAATGGAGCATGTGTTAAAAAGACAAATGTACGCTGTAGAAAGACAAACAGAGTGCGCATAAAACAACTGAAAACAGGAGGAACTCTATGTATTCATTTGAGGAAGTGAAAGCAGTAGACAGTGAAGTGGCTGCGGCCATTCAGTCTGAGATGGAGCGGCAGAACAGCCACATTGAATTGATTGCATCGGAAAACTGGGTATCCAAGGCTGTGATGGCGGCTGCGGGAAGCCCTTTAACAAATAAATATGCGGAAGGATATTCCGGAAAGCGGTATTACGGCGGCTGCGAGTGTGTGGACGTTGTGGAGGATCTGGCTATAGAGCGGGCCAAGAAGATTTTCGGCTGTGAGTATGTAAATGTGCAGCCCCATTCCGGCGCCCAGGCTAATATGGCGGTAGAATTTGCCATGCTGGAGCCGGGGGATACCATTATGGGACAGAATCTGGCCCACGGCGGACATCTGACCCACGGAAGTCCTGCCAATTTCTCAGGAAAATACTTTAACGTCGTACCTTACGGCGTCAATGACGACGGTGTGCTGGATTACGACGAGATCCGCCGCCTGGCTCTTGAGTGCAGGCCGAAGCTTATCATTGCAGGTGCAAGCGCTTATGCCAGAACCATTGATTTCAAGCGGTTCCGGGAGATTGCTGATGAGGCAGGCGCTTATCTGATGGTGGATATTGCCCATATTGCAGGACTGGTGGCGGCAGGGCTTCATCCAAGCCCCATCCCTTATGCACATGTAACCACTACAACCACGCATAAGACCCTCCGGGGACCCAGAGGCGGTATGATTATGTCCGACGCGGAGACGGCGAAGAAGTTCAACTTCAACAAGGCCGTATTTCCGGGAATCCAGGGCGGACCTCTGATGCATATCATTGCGGCCAAGGCTGTCTGCTTTGCGGAGGCGCTGACACCGGAGTACAAAGCATATCAGGAGCAGATTGTAAAGAATGCTCAGGCTTTGTGCAAGGGGCTGATGGATCGGGATATTAAGATTGTATCCGGCGGAACGGACAATCATCTGATGCTTGTGGATCTGACGCCGTATGATTTGACCGGTAAGGATGTGGAGCACCTTCTTGACGCGGCTAATATTACAGCGAATAAGAACACGATCCCCAATGATCCCAAATCCGCATTTGTTACAAGCGGTGTGCGGATCGGAACGCCGGCAGTAACGGCCAGGGGCCTTAAGGAAGCGGATATGGATACGGTGGCGGAGGCTGTGGCTATGATGATCAAAGAAGGCGAGTCCGCTACGGAGAAGGCGAAGGCTTTGGTGAAGAGCCTTACGGATAAATATCCTTTGGATATGTAAGAGCATCGTACAAAGCGATAGGGATGAAATAGGAATGTCGTTTAAATGAGCTTTTGTAGTTGAGTATCGCCAGAGCCATGCCGAACATATATCAAAGATGCTCTGCTGTAAATTATGAACGGGATTTCTTAAATGAATTAAGATGAGAAGTGGAAAGGATTCTGTAAAGCAGTTGGATACTGGCTGTTTTCGGAATCCTTTTTGCTATTTGCAATTTTTTTCCGCAGTCTTAATACACCTTTTTATATTGTCTGAGTGTCATAGTTGATAATTAAAGATTGTAAAAAATTAGAAATTATATTGCATTTTTTCTAAAATATGTTAAACTAAGTATGTTATAAAGTAGATCGGCGGGAGGAAACCGCTGCTCTCAAAGATTTCACAGGAAAACAATTCCGTTTTCCCATTCCCACGATAACAAATATACATTTAAAGCGAGTGTGATGCCTATGATTGTTTTTTACGGTCTTGCAGGATAAACAGGAAAACCGTATAATGAAAGGAGAACAAATT
>OFFY01000044.1_pt1 | contig 119841 bp, 116 predicted proteins | sample 1521481 | NCBI WGS metagenome assembly OFFY01 (sample SAMEA3504117, study PRJEB24116) | mouse gut metagenome | biome: mouse gut; feature: mouse-associated habitat; material: faeces | place: Denmark | collected 2011
ACGGGGAGATTTTATTTTGTCAAAGTTCAAATTTCATTCTCTATAGGAATGCTTTCTTCGATGATATATAATATCAACGAATAAAAAGTGTGATTTGTGACACTTATCTTAAGAGATTTTTTTGTTTTGTTATAATATTTTCTGCCATTTTAATTAATTCAACCTGTTCAATCTGGCCAATCATTGAATAAATATGAGATTTGTCATACCAATATAATTGTATAATGCCTTTATTTTCTAAACAGTATAGAAGTTGCTCTCCAATTTCCATTATTTCAGTATTCACATTTTCTGAATCAAAAATGTATTCACTTTGCGTAGCCAATTGCTGTGCATAGTAAATTTCTCTGCCATCAACATCTATATAAATAATTACATTTTCATATTGATTTATTTTTCTCTCATAAACCTTGTATCCTTGTGGAACATAAGAGGACTCGACAGGGGTCAAAATATCAAGTTCTACATTATCATTACTATAAATTGTGACCGAGGTAAATTCTTGCCATACCGTCGTGATAAATTCAAAAAATCGAATACGATATGCCTCAACACTTAAAACAGTAACTAAAAAGACAGTTGTCATCAAAAAAATTACTACAGCAACAGCTTTTGCGTAATGAAAAAAGTTATGCTTAGTAAGTCTGTATCGTTCATATTTCAATAAACGCTCCATTTTTCGCAAAAAACGTTTGCTAAATTGATGGTTGAGTTCCGATTCATCTGGAATTGAATCTAATATAAAATTTTCCATATTTTCCATATGTGTCTGCAAAAATTCATCATTTATTTTATATCTCATCTTTCGTTTCCTCAATATTCAAAATTTGTGCAAGCCTTTTTTTGGCTCGTGATATCCGTTTACGTACATTATCTTCTTTAATATGTAAAAGCTGTGCAATCTCAGTGTCATTATATCCCTGAGAATACTTTAAAAGTAATACCGTTGAATAATTTATAGGTAATTGTGATATTGCTAAAGACACTTCATCCATATGAGCATCAAAATTAATACTGTCATTTTCGATATAAATCATAATTTCATCATATGACAATATATTTTCTCTTTTACGTTTTCGATAAAGATCTATTGAAATATGCTCTGTTACAACAACAAGAAAAGCTTTTGTTTTGCGACAATCACTTTCATCAATTTTTTCTAAATGATTAATTATACGCAAAAATGCTTGATGAACAGCATCTTCCGCTGCATAACTATCTTTTAAAATACGATTAGCAACGTAATACATTGTCTGCTTATAAGCAATATATAATCTTTCGAATTTTCTTTTATCCTCTAATGAATCAATCAAAGATAAATAAATCAGCATAACATTACCCTCATAAAACAAATAATCACTTTGGTTTTTTAGTTTAAGTACAAAAAGTTTGGGGGAGCCAGAGACTTATAGAAGTCAATGGCTCCCCTGCTTTAGACAATCACCACGTTTTCTCAAGTTCCATATGAAAATCTACCTCATAAGGGCTGTCATCCCTGGTCTTGATCTTCTCATACAGCGCCCTTCTGGAAGAGCTGCTCTCCTCAGACCAGAACTCATAGCCCCGCAGATAGCTGTCCATCAGTTCATCCCAGGAATCATAAAGGGGCTGAATCTTCTCGGCAAACTCCAAAGACAGATCGAGCGCCTCCTCCTTGCCGTAATAGCCGGCAATGTAATAATACCCCAGAAAGTTCATGGCACGGCAGCAGTCCCAGCCTGTAATGGCGTCAATTCCGTATTCTTCATACATCTTATACCACTCGGCAAAAAGATGCGCCCGTTCATCGCCTCCGAAATCATAACGCTCAATCAGAAAGGCTTCCCGCTCATCCTCCGGAATATCACTCATACCATCCCGTTCCAGCGTTGTTACAATCCTTGCAAAATCCGACCGATGTCCCTTATCCCGAATCCATTCCAGAGTTTCGTCCGCGGAGTCCCAGTCCGTAATTCCCCACCGCTCATCCAGAAACTTCCGAACGGTTTTCCGGTTCTTCTCCGTATTCGCAAGACCTCCGAACAGATTGTAATCCCAATTATTCGTCTCCGTCAATATGGCATAGGAAGCATTAAACCAACGGATGGTATCCGTCAGCTCCACTTCTTCCAACACTTCTTCCTTCTTCGAGCCGCACCCTGCCGTGCCTGTAATTCCGAGAACCAAGATCATAGAAAAAGCAATAAATCTCTTGAAACCATAGTTCTTCTTCATAAGCGCTGCCCTCCTGGCCTTTCTTTTATGGTAACATTGTGGAAAAGACTTTGTCAATCACCGAACGCTATTTTTCTGATATTTCTGACATTTTCTTTTTTATATATAAGATTTCAGACGAACAGGCTTCGTGAAAGTTCCTCCAAAGTCTGATTGTCTTCCCTCAGTACACAAGGTAACACCTGACTTCTCTTCAAGGATGATACCCTTGTCCTCTGAGGGTATCATCCTTGATTCTCATATGAAAAAGATTCTCATATAAAAAGCTTTGCGGCAAAAAGGCTTTGAAATGCACACCGCGCATTCCAAAGCCTCTTATCATTATAACAAATTCAGACAACTGCTTAAAACATCACCGTTTCCCTTATAATCAGCGACATCCAAAACAACTATTTGCTCAGATATTCATGGATTCCCCTGGCCGCATCCTTGCCTGCGCCCATAGCCAGAATTACGGTTGCCGCTCCGGTTACCGCGTCTCCGCCGGCAAACACGCCCTCTTTGGAGGTTGCGCCCACGTCCTCACTGGCAACGATACATTTACGCCTGTTGATCTCCAATCCCTTTGTAGTAGAAGAAATCAAAGGATTGGGGGAGGTGCCCAGGGACATAATCACCGTATCCACCTCAATGTCAAACTCGGAACCCGGAACCTCAACAGGACGTCTTCTTCCGGATGCATCCGGCTCCCCAAGCTCCATGCGGATACAGCGGATGCCGTTTACCCAGCCGTCTTCGCCAACCAGGATCTCGGTGGGATTGGTCAGCAGATCGAAGATAATGCCCTCTTCCTTTGCATGGTGAACCTCCTCCACCCGGGCAGGAAGCTCTTCCTCGGAACGGCGGTACACAATATGTACCTCAGCGCCCAGACGCAGAGCGGTACGGGCGGCGTCCATAGCCACATTTCCGCCTCCTACGACAGCTACCTTCTTGCCGATAGCAATCGGTGTGTCATACTTAGGGTCAAATGCTTTCATCAGGTTATTTCTCGTCAAATACTCATTGGCGGAGAATACGCCGCAGGCAGTCTCGCCGGGAATCCCCATAAACTTTGGAAGTCCTGCTCCGGAGCCGATAAATACGGCGTCAAAGCCCTCTTCTTCCATCAGCTCATCAATGGTTACGGACTTGCCGATAATAACATCCGTCTCAATCTTAACTCCCAGAGACTTTACATTCTCCACCTCGGGAAGCACAACGCCGTCCTTGGGAAGACGGAACTCAGGAATACCGTAAACCAGTACGCCGCCCGCCTTGTGAAGAGCCTCGAAAATGGTTACATCATAGCCAAGCTTTGCCAGATCTCCCGCACAGGTAAGACCTGCGGGGCCGGAACCAATAACCGCAACCTTCTTGCCGTTCTTCTCTGTGGAAGCCTCCGGCTTAATGCCCTGCTCTCTGGCCCAGTCAGCTACAAAACGCTCCAGCTTGCCGATGGACACCGGCTCGCCCTTAATGCCGCGGATGCAGCGTCCCTCGCACTGGCTTTCCTGGGGACATACGCGGCCGCAGATAGCCGGCAGAGCGGAGGACTTGCTGATAACCTGGTAAGCGGCCTCAAAGTTGCCTTCCTTTACCTCTTTGATAAAATCGGGAATATGTATCTGTACGGGACATCCTTCCATACATTTTGCATTTTTACAATTGATGCAGCGCTGGGCTTCCTCCACAGCCTCATCCTTATTGTAGCCGAGACATACCTCGTCAAAATTTGTGGCACGGACCTTGGCGTCCTGCTCTCTAACCGGTACTTTCTTTAATACGTCTCCCATTATTTGTCACCTCCGCAATTTCCGCAGCCGCCGTGATGGGTATCACCCTCCTGGTAAGCCAGAAGGCGTCTGCCCTCCTCGGTCTTATACATGGCCGCGCGCTTCATAGCCTGGTCAAAATCAATCAGATGGCCGTCAAACTCCGGTCCGTCCACGCAGGCGAATTTTACCTCGTCTCCTACCAGTACACGGCAGGCGCCGCACATACCGGTGCCGTCCACCATAATCGGATTCATGCTGACAATGGTGGGAATCCCCAGCTTCTTCGTGGTCAGACAGGCAAATTTCATCATAATCATGGGACCGATGGCTACGCAGAGATCATAGTGATGTCCCTCGCTCACCAGCTTCTCCAGCATGGCGGTACCCACACCGTGGAAGCCGTAGCTGCCGTCGTCGGTACACAGATGGAGGTTGCCCACCTTGCTCATCTCATCCTCCAAAATCAGAAGTTCCTTCGTCCTTGCGCCTACGATAATATCGCACTCGATTCCGTGCTCGTGAAGCCATTTTGCCTGGGGATATACGGGGGCCGTTCCCACGCCGCCGGCGATAAACACAACCTTCTTTTTCTTTACCTCTTCCAAATCATCCGTTACCAGCTCGGAGGGCTTTCCCAAGGGACCTACAAAGTCCTCAAAGAAATCTCCTTCTTTCAAATCCACCATCTTATGGGTAGAAACGCCGATGGGCTGGAACACGATGGTGATTGTCCCGGCTTCTCTGTCGTAATCACAGATGGTCAGCGGAATACGTTCTGCTGTCTCGTCCACTTTTACGATAATAAATTGTCCCGGCTCACAAGACTTTGCAACTCTTGGAGCATGAACGACTTTCATGTAGACATTTGCAGAGAGCTGCTCTGCTTTCAAAATCTTGAACATATGCTTCCTCCTGGAGTATCATTTTTGTACAGTGCCATATCCGCACGCCTTTTGGGTTGACGGACTTCGTCCTATAAGGTATATATGCTTATCCACTGCGCAGAATTACTCATCTCTAATATCATAATGCAATTTTCATCAGATTTCAACTAAAACCTACAATTCATAATCAAAGCAGACCCGGTCACAGGCAGCGGGCTTGATCACTTCCTCCGCCACCGCCACATGAAGGGGGTGTACCTGATAGGCATCCAGATCCTCCGGCGTCTCAAGCTCTGACACCAATAAAAGCTCGCGGCTGCTTCCATGCAGCTTATTAAGACGCATTTCCGCAAAGGTCAGCCCTTTAATCTGCCCCACAAGGGCCTTTAAGCGCTTATCGGCTTCGCGGGCCATCTCTTCTTTTTTCTCCGCCGGAAAATCCTCCTTGAAGTTCCACATCACCAAATGTTTTACCATAGCTTAATCCTCCTCATCCATATCCGGGTCATACTGAAATTCCAGCCGGTAGATCTGTACCAGCGGTTCGCTGACCATTCCTTTTTTATTAATTGCTACCGCGCACAGAAGATTCTCACCCTCCGTCAGCGAAATAGGTTTTTCATAGCGGGTGCTGTCCTTGGTGGGTTCCGTACCGTCCAAGGTATAATAGACGGCTCCGTATTCCGCATCCAGCTCCAGATTCACATAATAGTGATATGTTCCCTCCGGCAAACTGCAAATGGGCTTCTCCACCCGGTAGGGAAGGAGCTTCTCCCTGATCCCGTCATACTTGCAGGAATCGATTACCTCCTGAATCAAGTGCGTCTGCTTTACCTCATTCAAAAGCTCCATCAGCTCCAGATAAAGCGCTTCCAGCTCATAATTCGCCCCCCGCGCCGCATCCTCAATAAAAATCGCATTCTGCATACAGCCTACGGCCAGTTCCTTTGCATCCACCTTTGCATAGGCTTTGGCAAGAAGACGCAGAGGCGCAGTATCCGCTCCCTCCGAATCGGACTGAAGGCTCTGCGCTTGCTTCAGGTAAGGCAGCGCTTCCTCATAGCGCTCCTCCTCCATAAGCTCCTCTCCCTTTCGCAATTGATAAGCATAATCATTTCCGCGTCCCATAGAGTGGTAAGACATAAGGAAAATGCCAAAGCAGGCTGCGATTGCCGCAAGGGACGCGAAAAGCTGCCAAAACAGCTTCGACTGCCACAGCGCTTTTCCTGGCTTTTCCTGCGGGTCTGCTTTTCCGGGTTCTTTATTCGGTTGTTCTTTTATCTTCTCACCTGATTGCTCCGGTTCTTCTCCGATTACCAGCTCTTCCAAGGGGTCATAGTCCGGAACAATCTGCAGTTCCTGCATACAGACAGGGCAGTAAATACTTCCCGCCTCCAGCTCTGCGCCACAATTGGGACAACGCATGACTTATTCCTCTTTTCTCTCCCAAAATGCGTTTCTAAGAAACATCTTTACACACACTCTTCTATGTATCGTTCAAATTCCTCCAGGGTCATTAAAATTTCTCTGGGCTTCGTACCGGCCTCTTCGCCCACTACTCCGGCCTCCGCCAGCTGATCCATAATCCGCGCCGCCCGGTTAAAGCCAACCTTAAACCATCGCTGCAGCATGCCGATGGAAGCCTTATCCTTTTCAATAATGAATTTCCCTGCTTCCACAAACAAGGCATCCCGCTCAGGTCCGTCTCCCGAAGCCCCCGTATCAATGGCTGCCGCCTGGACCGTATTCATATGCTCCTCCACCTCATTGCTGTAGGAAGCTTCCGCATTGGTATCCTTAAGAAATTCCACTACTGCGCTTACTTCCTCGTCGGAGACAAAGGCCCCCTGCACGCGGACCGGCTTGGGATAGCCATAGGGATAGAACAGCATATCGCCCTTTCCAAGCAGCTTTTCCGCCCCGTTCATATCCAGGATCGTCCGTGAATCCACACCCGACGAAACGGCAAACGCAATCCGAGAGGGCATATTTGCCTTAATAAGTCCCGTAATTACATTTACGGAAGGGCGCTGCGTGGCAATAATCAGATGAATCCCGGCCGCTCTTGCAAGCTGCGCCAGACGGCAGATGGCATCCTCCACCTCCCCCGGCGCCACCATCATAAGGTCCGCCAGCTCGTCCACCACAATGACAATCTGCGGCAGCTTCTTAGGCTTATTTTCATCCTCAATATCCTCAATCCCCTTGATCTTCTCATTGTACCCCTGCAGATTCCGCACATTGTAGTCCGCAAACAGCTTATAGCGGTTCGTCATCTCCGCAACCGCCCAATTCAAAGCCCCCGCCGCCTTCTTCGGATCCGTCACCACCGGAATATATAAATGAGGGATTCCGTTGTACACACTTAGCTCCACCACCTTGGGGTCAATCATAATCAGCTTGACCTCCTCCGGGTCCGCCTTGTAAAGAATACTCATAATCAGAGTATTGATACAGACAGATTTACCGGAACCCGTTGCTCCCGCAATTAAAAGGTGGGGCATCTTCCCGATATCCGTCACCATCGTCTTCCCGGCTATATCCTTGCCCACGGCAAAAGCAATCCGCGACTTATGATTCTTAAAATCCGGCGAAGCCACCAGCTCCCGGAAAGATACAATCGCATTCTCCGCATTGGGAACCTCAATTCCCACAGCCGCTTTTCCGGGAATCGGCGCCTCAATCCGCACATCGGCCACCGCCAGATTCAGCTTAATATCATCCGCAAGGGAAACAATCTTGCTGACCTTCACTCCTTGATCCGGCTGCAGCTCATAGCGTGTCACCGACGGCCCCTGACTCACATTCGTCACCGTCACCCCCACGCCAAAGTCCCGCAGGATCTGCTGTAAATGAATAGCCGTTTCATGAAGAATCCGATCCGCATCCTTATTCTCACTGTTTTTCACCTGCTTTAAGAGCTTAAGAGGCGGATACTGATAAGCCGCTTTCTTAAAAAGCCCCTGTCCACTGCCAAAAGACCGCGATCCCCCAGAACCCGATCCCTGCCCGGCCGGCTGCGAAAGAGACGCTCCCCGGGCCAGGGAGCCTTCCGAAACAGCCTCCTCTCTTGAAACAGCAGGCTTCGGACTTTGCCTGACAACACGAACAGGCAGCTCTTCCGCCATCTGTTCTTCCTCTTCCTGCTCCTCCGCAAAAGAAATATCGGCCTCCGGCCGGACAGGCTCCCGCTCCTCTGCCGGCTCAAAAGCAGCCTCCGGCACAAAGATTTCCGCCTCTTCCGTCTCACGTTCCGCTGACATGCTTCGCTGACGCTGAATCGGAATCTCAAACATTTCATCCAAATCCTTCAGATCCGGGCCGTCATCAAGGGTAATCTCCCGCATCTCATCCGTATGTTCTTCCCTTTTCAGCGTAGTATCCTCCAGGGCCACACCGGAAATCTTCCGTTCTACGCGGCTCTTTTTCCGCTCCTCTTCCTCCTTAGCCTCCCGTTCCTCCATCGCCTTCCTGCGCGCCTCCGCCAGCGCCCTGTGACGCCTGGCATCCTCCCTGGCCGTATCATAGACCTTCCTGCCGCCCGTCTTAACACCGCTGATAAAAGAGCGCTCCGTAATCACAACCACACAGATAATCAGCAGAACTAAAAGCACCAGCCATGCCCCAATCGTTCCAAACGCTCCCGTAAGCACCTTCCCCAGCATCCCGCCGAAAAAACCGCCCCCGGTCTTATGCTCCGCACTAAAAGCATAGAAAGCCTTAGCCGTCCCGGCTCCCCCCTTCTCACCGCTGACCAGCTGAGCGGCTCCGCACAGCAGAAAAAAAGCCACACCCACAGCCACAGCCTTAATCACCGCAATCGTATTCTCCCGATTCGAAATCGAAAACGCCGTCACAAGAAACAATCCCACAGGCAGCACATACGCAAAAAATCCAAACAGCCCAAACATCACACCGCTCACAAAGCCGCCGGCCGCCCCGCCAATACCAAAATTACTAATAAGCAGCAGCACAGACACGGCGAAAAGGATGAGCACCAAAATCTCATCCCGAATAAAAGCCGTCTCCTCCCGCCTCTTCGCAGCCGCCTTCTTAGAAGCAGCCGCAGTCCTCTTCTTCGTACTGGTCCTGCGTCTACCAGAAACACCTGATGCCATAGTTCCAGTCCCTCCCACCAGCAAAAATAAAATAAAAAACTCCAATAAAACCAAACAACCGCTATTGTACCATTTTTTTAAACAAAAGTAAATCTCCCAAATCCCCAAAAACATTCACTTCCAAAAAAACCGTTACAATTCACACGCCAGTTTTTGCAAAGTTTTTATTTGATAAGGGTGCAAATTGTAACAAAAACCGTACCACCCCCACCGTCAGGGAATGTCAGAAAATAGGGCGGCAGGCTTTTCCTATATCCGGTGTCCGGCTGTTCGCGTACAGGGTGTCTGATATGGACGGACATAGCCTCAAAACCAAACCATCCCCACCCCAATTACAAAGGCAATGTCCGTACAGAGCAGACACCCTGTACGCGAACCGTCCGAACACAGGATATGGAAATGACTGCCGCCCTATTTTCTGATATTCCCGTCCCCCTATTTTCCGACATTCCCGTCCCCCCAAACCTCAAACATCTTCCTAGCCACCGGCACCGCATACTCACTCCCTGCCCCCGCCTTCTCAACCAACACACAAACCACAATATCATCCGCCCCCGTATCCGAAAATCCCACAAACCAGGCATGACTTTCATCCTTATTGCTGGAATACTCCGCCGTCCCCGTCTTCCCCGCAACAGGAAATCCCAGATTCCCCAGCTTGCTCCCGGTCCCTTCCGTCACAACCGCTTTCATATACTCCGTCAAAGCCTCCGCCTCCTCCCGGGACATCAGGCTTCCATACACCGACGGATAATAATTCTTCACCACATCCCCCTCATAAGTCTCCACCCGCTCCAAAAGATAAGGCTCCATCAAAATCCCTTCATTTGCAATGCTGCTCACAATCATCGCCATATGCATAGGACTGGTCAGAGTTTCCCCTTGTCCGATAGCCGTCATCATCCGCTCCGCCGGTGTAGACCCCGCCTTCAATGTAAATGCACTTTTCGAGTAAGGAAGCTCCAACGGAAGCTCCGCATTAAACAGCAAGCTCTCGCAATTACTCTTAAAAATTCCTTCCTCCAAAGACAGTCCGATGGAAGAAAAGGCCGTATTGCAGGATTTGGCAAAGGCTTTCCGCAAATCCTCATCCCCATGCACATTTTTCCCATAACAGCTAATCGTATAATTTCCCTCCGTCAAGCTGCCCCTGCAATTGAAATGAAAATCCTCATAGGACGGATTCTCTCTCATATAATTAAGAAGCGTTACAATCTTAAAGGTTGATCCCGGAGGATACAAGCCCTGGAGCGCCCGGTTATACAGTGCGCTCTCACTGTTATCCTCTTCATTCAAAGCATCCCAGTCCTCATTTACGCGGTTGGGATCAAAATCCGGCTTGGAAACCATCGTAAGAATCTTCCCGGTCTTAGCCTCCAGCACAACCACAGCCCCCCTGTGGCTGCCCAGCGCATCGTAAGCGGCCTGCTGAAGCCTTGGTTCCAGAGTGGTGATTACATTATCTCCGATATTTTTTTCCTCACGAATTTCCTTGGCAATCCGCTCACCGAAAAAAGCATTGGAGGTCAGCAGGTGAAAATTAGCCAGAGATTCAACGCCGGTTCTCCCGCGGGTGGAATAACCAATTACATGAGCGAATGCATTTCCGTAAGGATAACTGCGGACTTCCGTTCCGTCTCCGTCAATCACCGTCTCCGCCAGCACCGTTCCGTCAGAGGCCAGAAGCTTTCCGCGCACCACACGGTTTGCAAAGGCGTCCTGTCTGGAATTGTAGGGATTGTTGATTACCTCCGGGCTTAAAACACCATTGAAATAAACAAAGTAACCAATAAGAAGCACAAAAAGCCCGGTAAACAGATAGGTTATCATAGTAAGCTCACGGTCTCTCTTTTTCCTCTGTCCTTGCTTTTTTCTTAGCCCCCGTTTTTTTGGTTCTTGCCCTTGCGTTTTGTTTTCGCTCTTTTTCAATCCTTAAATCCTCGTCTTCCTTTAATAAATACATACCCTGAATAATGGCAAACATGGCAACCGTAGCCATCATGGAACTTCCGCCGCTGCTTACCAGGGGCAGGGTCACTCCGGTAGAGGGAATAAACTTTACGGCTCCTCCAATCGTTAAAAACACCTGAAAGCCATAGAGCGTTCCAAGCCCAAGCGCCGTGTATTTATAAAAATTATTTTTGATCTGCATGGAAATATTTACAAACATCAAAAAGCAGCTCACACAGATCAGAATCAGGCAGATGGCAAAAATCCCTCCGAATTCCTCTGCAATGGCGGAAAACATAAAATCCTCCTCCACTACCGGAATTTTATTGGGTGTTCCCTGATTCAGCCCCATCCCAAACCACCCTCCGGTGCCAATAGCAAAAAGGGACTGGGCGATCTGATAGCCTTCTTTATCAATATACAGGAAGGGATCGCTCCAGGCCATTACCCGTACCCGCACATGATAAAACAGACGGTATCCCACGCAGGCCGCCAGGCTCCCTGCCGCCAGACCGCTTATAAAGTACAGCGGCTTCTTCGTTGCCACATAAAGCATCACCAAATAGGTGACAAAAAACAAAAGCGCCCCGCCCAAATCCTTGGACAGCACCAGCACAATCACATGCAATGCCGCCATAATCGTTGTCATGACCACATCCTTAAATGCGGTGCTTTTGCTGAGCCTGGCCGCCGCAAAAAACACAAAGCTGATTTTCACAAACTCCGACGGCTGAAAGGAAAAACCCATAATGGACAAGGACAGCTTGGCTCCATAGCTGCTCCCTCCAAAAACCGCTACGGTCGTCAGCAGCAGCAAGCCCGCCCCTCCGTATACCCAGGGAAGCTTCTGCAAAAAGGTGCATTTGCGGATAAGCACCGGGATCACCATGGCAAACACCAGAGCCACCGCCGCCATCTGAAACTGACGCACAGCCTTATCATAGGAAAGCCGTGTCAGCATAATAAAACCGACAGCAAGCAGAAGACACATGTTATTGAGCACCAGACGGTTCATTTTGGGATAAACAATCCCGCAAAACACAAGAACGGCCTGCAGCATAAAAAGCTGAAACAGGTAAAAAATCAAAACCTTAATCTGCTCGGTCTGAAGATAAAGCACCACATAGGCCAGCAGATGAAAAAAGAACATCAGCAGATTCTGAAGCTTCCAGCCGTACTTCATTTCGCCCTGGCTTTTCTTTGTCAAAACAGAATAACCCAGAAGCGTATAAAGGGCAATCAAAATAATAAATGCAAACTTTGATAATTCTACAATCAGATTCGTCATAATAGGGACTACTCCACTCCACGCTTTAAATGGCCTCGGGTAAAGGGTCCCGCCGGAGCCTTTACCTCTTTATGATGGAAGAAAACCTCCACATATTGCTGCAAAACTTTTCGGATCTGTGCCTGATTCTCCACTGTAAAGCTGATTCGCATGCTTTTTGGTGCAATGCGCTCCACTTCCTTTTTATTTCCAAGAAGTGACAGGGGCTCACAGTTATATATCACATTATAGCACCACCGACATTCGTTCACGGCCGGGAATTCTTTTTTGTAGCGATCCACAAGAGTTATTCTCTCCCTTTGGCCCTTGCAGGCGTTCAGCGTCCTGTGAAAACATCCGGCAGTCACCATCAGAGGAAGATAGCCGTAAACCTGCATTTCGCTTTCCCCGCAGCCGCGAATGTGAAGCTCCTGCTCATTCAGCTCCAGGGGGAGCGTGTCAAACAGGATGCCCCTCTTTTTCCAGAATTCATGGGAACGCCTGTTAAAGGTATAAACATTGTGGTCCAAAATGGCAGGAATCTCCCAGCCTGTCTCCTTTAAAAACGCCAGCTCCTCCGGATTTTTTACAATCACCGCGTCCGCTCCCGTCTTTTTCAGGCACTTCAGTTCCCTCTGAAAATAATCCCGTTCCCGGCTGCGGAATATGGCAGGAAGCACAAATGCACAGGACTTCCCCTTCTGATGACAGAGATTCACATAATCCTTAAGCCGTTTAAATTCCGCCTGCCCCAGAGAGAGCGAAACAAAAGAAACCTCCGGAAACGCCAAAACGGTTTCCAGATCATCCGGATCCTCTATCTGTACGTGAAAAACCGGCTTCCATTTTTCCTGCCCGGAAGCTTCCATTGGCTGTTTAGTGGAATTCTCCGATTGCCGGGGCTGCTCCGGGATCCTTTGGCTCCCTTCCCGCTTTCCCTTTTCCGAAAGCATCCGTGAAAGCTCCGTAAGAGCCTTTCGGCGCATCTCATTCAATTGTCGGACAGGAAGAAATACCTCTGTTTCTCCTTCAATCGCAAGCTCTTCAAATACAAAAGGAGATTCCCCCGTTTTCTGAAGCTGCTTTCGGATCGCCTCCCGGTCCATGGGCTGATTCCTGGGATGCTGGGCCGGTTCTCCTGGCACCCGGATCCGATTCTCCTGGCATGTTACCACAAATTCCGTGGATATTTCCGTAGAAATGCGAAAAACTCCCTTAATTTTTTCTTTTTTCTCCCTGTCCACATACTCTTTTTTCAGCCTGTCCAAAAGAGCCTCATAAGCCTGCTTCTCCAAAAGCTCCCTCCGCTCCGTCTGTTTTCCCTTGCTGAGCTCTCCTTTGCCGTTCTTTGAAAAATGACCGGGCCGTGTAAGAGACATAAGCTCCCTGCCATTTCGTACCTGATAATAGCCCCTGGAAAAACCGCCGCGGTTATAGAGGATCTTAAGCTCCTCCAAATCTTTATCCGACACGCAGAAGCCTTCCTTTCCGCGCTCCAGATAGCGGTCCAGATACTTCCGGTATATCCGCACCACGCCCGCCGTATATTCCGGCCGCTTCATCCGGCCCTCAATCTTAAGGGAACAAACGCCCGCCTCGAGAATCTCGGGCAGCAGTTCGATGGTACACATATCCCTGGGGCTTAAAAGATAAGCCTCCTTCCTCCGGCTCAGCACACGTTCCCCGTCACGAAGTTCATAGGGCAGACGGCAGGGCTGAGCACAGCGCCCCCGGTTCCCGCTTCTTCCCCCCAGCATACTGCTGAAAAGGCATTGTCCGGAATAGCAGTAGCAGAGAGCTCCGTGGATAAAGCTCTCAATCTCTATATCCACCTGTTCATGGATGTGACGTATCTCCTCCAGAGACAGCTCCCGTGCAGTCACAATCCTTGCCGCTCCAAGTTCCTTTAAAAGCGCCGCTCCTCCCGGGCCCAAAATGGTCATCTGAGTGCTTGCGTGGACAGGCAGATCGGGAAAGTACTCCCGGATATAGGAAAACACGCCGAAATCCTGTACAATAACGGCATCCAGCCCGCTCTCATAGTAAGGCTTCAGGTAAGCTCCGAGATCTTCAAGTTCTCGATCCTTCAATAAGGTATTCACTGTCAAATAGAGATCGCATCCGTGAAGGTGTGCATAGCCGATGGCCTCACAGAGCTCCTTTTCTCCAAAATTATCCGCATAGGCTCTGGCTCCGAATTGGGCTCCTCCCAAATAAACCGCATCGGCTCCCGCTCCCACGGCTGCTTTCAGACTGTCAAATGAACCGGCCGGGGCCAGAAGCTCCGTTGTATGTCGCATATGCGCCTCCTTAAACGATAAAACCCTTCCCGGGAAGCCTGCTCTTTACTCCCCGTCAGACAAAAAGGCTGCGGCAAATAAGACCTTCGGACTTGTCAATCCTAACTGCCGTATTTTGCAGCAACCCCCAATATCTGTCGTATCTTATAAAACAATCATTTCTGCTCCAGCCTTCTCCGCAGATCCCGAATCTCCCTCTGAAGCTGCTCGATCTGTCCCTCATAACCGCGCTTTTGCTCAGCCAGACGCTTCTGTGCCGCCTGATTCTGCTCATCTAACTTTCTTTGAGCACTCTGGCGCTGGGCTTCCATAGCTTTTTTCTGATTCTCAAGAGCTTTTTCCTGGCTCTCCACGACTTTTTTCAGATCCTGGCGTTTTTCCTCCGCATCTCTTTTTTTCGTTTCAAGCCTTTCTGCGGTCTCCTTCTCCAGAGCCGCCAGCTTTTCACCCGCTTCCTTCTTTTGAAGAGAGAGCTTTTCCTTGAGCTCTTTTTTTTCCGTCTCCAGCTTCTCCTTGTCCATCTGTGCTTCGATCAGATCATGGCGGATTCCGTACATCTCGCGATCCTTCTTTTCCAGCTCCGCCGAAAGCTTGTCAGCCTGGCGCTTGGCCTTGAAGAAATCATCCGCCAAATTCATATTCAGCATCAGCTGCTTCTGATCCGTGCTCTGCTTCCGATAACCGTCCAGCTTTTGAAATTCCGCCAGCTTTTCATTGATATAAACAGCAACCTGATGCAAATATTCCGGGCTTTCATAGCCGCTGATCCGAAAAACCTTTCCGGCAATTACAACCTCTACCGTATTCTTCATTGCCATAACGCTCACTCCCTTTTCCTTCTTATTCCTATTATATCGGATATAATGGAAAAAGCAAGCATATCATGGCCGAAACAATCCCAAATGCTCATATCCCAGCTCTGTCACCACCCGCCCTCTTGGTGTGCGGTTGATAAATCCCCGTTTAATCAGATAGGGCTCATAGACATCCTCAATGGTTCCTGCATCCTCTCCAATGGCCGCTGCCAGGGTATCAAGCCCCACAGGCCCTCCCGTAAACTTCTCAATCATGGTATTCAGAATCAGGCGATCCGTCTGATCCAGTCCATAACGGTCCACCTCCAAAAGATCTAGGGCAAAGTCCGCAATCTCCTCCGTGATTCTTCCATTGTATTTTACCTGGGCAAAATCGCGGACCCGCTTCAGCAGCCTGTTTGCCAGCCGCGGTGTCCCTCTGGAACGCCTGGCAAGCTCCAATGCTCCCTTCGGCTCTATCTCCACCCCCAGTACCTGTGCGGAGCGCAGTATGATAGTCTCAAGCTCTCTTTCCGTATAAAATTCCAGGTGATGCACCACCCCAAACCGATCCCGAAGAGGAGCCGTAAGAAGTCCTGCCCGGGTGGTGGCTCCTACCAGAGTAAAATGCGGCAGATCGAGGCGGATGGAACGGGCGGTGGCCCCTTTTCCAATCACAATATCAATCGCAAAGTCTTCCATGGCCGGATAAAGCACCTCCTCCACCTGACGGTTCAGGCGGTGGATCTCATCCACAAACAGCACATCCCCTTCGGAAAGGTTATTTAAAATAGCGGCCATCTCCCCCGGCTTTTCAATCGCCGGCCCGGAGGTTACTTTCATATTCACACCCATCTCATTGGCAATAATTCCGGCCAGGGTTGTCTTACCAAGTCCCGGCGGTCCGTAAAAGAGCACATGATCCAGCGCTTCCCCCCTTTCCTTAGCCGCCTGAATATAAATCTTCAGATTGCCCTTGGCCTTCTCCTGCCCGATATATTCATCCAGGGTCTGAGGACGCAGGCTGTACTCGGTGCGTACATCTTCCTCCATGGCCTCGGTTGTAATGATACGTCTTCCCATCTGTCCCTACCTCACAACAGTTATCAAGTCATTCAAGCCCCTGCTTAAAAGGTTAAATGCTTCAGCGCCGCTTTGAGAATCGCTTCCACGCTCATTTCTTCTGTCAATTCCACCTGCCGGACTGCTTTCAGGGCATCCGACGAGGAATATCCAAGCGCTGTCAGCGCTTCCACCGCTTCATTTTTTGCCGCCGTAAGGCCGGCGGCTGCCGTTCCTGAACGCATATCCGCTTTGGCCAGCCGCGCCTCAAAGGCATCCTCAAGCTTAAGCTTGTCCTTCAGCTCCAGAATCAGCTTCTGTGCCGTCTTATGCCCGATTCCCGGCGCTTTGGAAATAGCCTTGGCATCATCCGCCAGTACCGCAAAGCGCAGATCATCGGCGGAAAGGGCTGTCAGTATTCCCAAAGCTCCCTTGGGACCGATTCCGCTGACGCCGATAAGCATCTTAAAGAGCTTCTGATCCTCTCTCGTCAAAAAACCATAGAGCTGCAGGCCGTCCTCCTTCACCTGGAGGTAGGTATATAAACGGATCTCCTCCCCATGACCGGGAAGCAGATCCAGATCCTTCCCCGAAATCAGGATTCCGTATCCCACGCCTCCCGTCTCCACCACGACAAGCCCCTCCTCCGGCTCCAGATGTGCAAAGCTTCCTCTTATATATGAAATCATCGCTTTATTCCTCCATCACTTCTGCTATCATACCATAGGGAAAGCGTAAATTCAACCATATGTTCGAATTTATATTCATGCATTGGATTTTAGGTGATTTTATCACATTTTACAACTTTTTTTCTCTATTTCATACGGCTTCCTTATATTCCTCCATTCTGCCTCCGGATGATATCAGAAATCATATTGACGAGCTTGCTTAGTCTTCACTGACCGGCTTCGATATGAATGGATGACCATTAACAAAAAATCCAAAAATAATCCATTTTTCCCTTTCTTTCCAAAACTCAGCATGATATACTAAAAAATAGCGTATTTTGCGAAAAGATTTTACGAAAAGGAGAGATTCAAACGTGACTGGAAAAAGAACGATCTCCCACGGCCGGGAATTCCGACGGAGCCTCAATGGGAGGATATTGAGAAGCACCACGCTTAATATTCTGGTATTGGTGATTATCTGCTGCGTAATTATGGCGTTCTCGATGCAGTCGCTGGCAAACAACATTTTGTTGGACAGCCTGCAGCCCATGGCCCGTCAGTCGGCCAAAACCGTGGAGGCCAATATCCACATGCTCGCGGATCGCATGATGGCCATTGCCGGAGATCCCCGTATGACTCTGTCTGCCGGCGAAGGCGCAGCCACCGGTACACAGGCCCTTTATGAAAGCCGGGAAAGCCTTCTCACCGAAGCGTCCGAGATCTACGAGCTTCATACCATCGCCCTTTACGATCTGAACGGCCAGATGCTTCAGGGCAGCAATGATGCACCGGCAAGTCTGGACAGCGGTTTTTTCGGACTTCTAAAAGAAACAGACAATCTGACCACACATTCCTCCACCATATTTGAGGATAAGCTCGGCATTGCCATGGGGATGCCGGTAAAGGAGAACGGAGAAACCATTCTCTATGTGGTGGGTGTCTACAAATATGATACCCTGAATGATGTAATCAGCAGCATTAATATCGGAAAGCACGGAACGGCCTATATGGTGAACCGTGAGGGAATCGTCACCGGTCATCCCGATCAGTCTGTGGTACTGGCGGGAAGCACACTGGCTGAGCTCAGCGACGGAAATGACAAAACTCTGAGCCGTGTCACCACCGGCGAAACGGGCTCCGCCGAATTTGCCGCAGACGGCGAAACAATGATGGCTGCCTTCTCCCCTATCCGCGGCACCCAATGGTCACTGGTGATTGAGGTGCCGAAGGCTGACTACAATTCTCTGATTAATGCGGCTATGTTCGTGGCAATTCTTACCACTCTGGCTGTACTGGTGGTTTCCATACTCCTGGTTCTGCGCCTGGCCGGATCTATTTCCCGACCGGTAAAGCATGTGACAAACCGGATGGTAACCCTCTCGGACGGAGATCTGCATACGGAGGTAGAATCGGTTCGCTCCGGAGACGAACTGGAGGTGCTGACCAAGACTTTGGATGTCACGGTAAAGAGCCTGAACCGCTACATAGACGATATTCAGCAGGTACTGACTCAGGTTGCAGGAGGCAATCTGTGTGTGGAGCCCCAGGTGGAATACCAGGGAGATTTTGCACTGATACGCACAAGCTTAAGTACCATTATTCAGTCCATGAACGATACTCTGTCCGGCTTCCGCTCCGCTGCCATGCGGCTTACGGATATGTCCGAGGAACTTAACAGCCAGTCCGGTGTTCTGCATCAGGCGTCTCTTGAGCAGAATCAGACCACGGAGTCCCTGATCCAGGAGGTAACTCATGTTAAGGAGCGGCTTGCCCATGTAACGGAAAGCAGCAGCCAAACACGGACAAAAACAGAGGAAATTACCAGGTGCGTCCAGGATGCGAACGCACAGATGTCTTCTCTTACACAGGCCATGGATAATATCAGCGCCAACGCCCAGGAGATCACCAAGATCGCCAAGGCCATTGAGGATATTTCCTTCCAGACGAGTATTTTGGCTATCAATGCTTCCGTGGAGGCAGCAAGGGCCGGAGCCTCCGGAAAGGGCTTCGCCGTCGTTGCCAATGAGGTCAAGAATCTGGCCGCCAGAAGCGCCGAAGCCGCCCAGAGCGCGACGGAAATGGTAAACAATACCCGCTCCATCATTCAGACCGGCGTGGAGCTTACAGCAGATACGGCCGGATCTCTGCAGGCCATTTCCGCTGTCTCCGATGAGATTTCCGCAATCTCGGATCAGCTTGTGACCGCCGTCCGCGGACAGGAAAGTGCCCTTGCCATTATGGATGAACGGATTGAGGCCATCTCCGCTATTGCAAACCAGAATCTGCAGAACGCCGGCGGAACGGAACAGTCAAGCGGACTGCTTGCAAAGGAAGCGGAGGCTCTTCAGGAGCATGTGAAAAAGTTTGTTTTAAAGGGGGAAGATAACCGATGAAACGGATATTATGTGTGGCTCTGCTCCTTCTGCTTGTGATGACAGCGGCCGCCTGCGGCAAATCTTCGGAGCTGCAGGACGGTTACTATACGGCACAGGCGTCTGAGTTCAGCCATGGCTGGAAGGAATATATTACGATTATGGTGAAGGGAGGAAGCATTGTCTCCGTTGAATACAATGCGGAAAATCCAAGCGGCTTTATTAAAAGCTGGGATAACGCCTATATGCAGACAATGCTCCACTCCAACGGAACTTATCCCAATGCATATATGCGCTATTATGCCGGTCAGCTTCTGGAGGACGGGCGTGCGGACGGAATTGACGCCCTCACAGGCGCTTCCTCCTCCCACAAGTCCTTTCAAAAGCTTGCGGAGGCGGTGCTTGAACAGGCTAAGAAAGGCGATTCCAGTATTATAATCGTAGATACGTCTTCTTAGTGCGTATCCGGCAAAAAGCAGGCCGGTACAAAAGAGAAAACACAGACAGGCTTCAAAAATTCCGGTGTTTGAATTCCCAAAAGCATTGTCTGTGTTTTTCTTTCTCTTATTTTACGGCAGTTCCCATATGTTCTATTTGTTATCGGCCGATATTGTGGTCTTTACCCCGATCTTTGTATTCTCAAGCACAATGGAAAGTCCATGCCTGGAAAAAATCTTCTCCGCCAGATAAAGCCCCATTCCCATATGCTTTCCGTCCTTAGCGGAGCGGCTCTTATTCCCGCTGTAAAACAGCTCAAAGCTCCGCTTAAGCTGTTCCTCACTTAAAGGAAAGCCCGTATTTTCGATGGCGCAGGATTTTTCTTTCAGCGTAATCAAAATCCGTCCCTCCGGCACATTGTATGCGGCTGCGTTGGACAAAAGATTCCAAACGGCCTTTGCCAGATAATCCTTATCTCCCTCCACCCGGAAATCCTGCTCCTTTTGAAGCCCTACCTCCAGCTTCTTTTCCTCAATCACGGGCTTTAGACGATTAAGCTGTTCCCATATCAGTTCATCAAAGGAAACCGTTTCTCTTTGCAGCACCAGATTTTCCGAGTCCATCCTTGACACCAGAATCATTTCTCCGGCCAGGCGGTCCATTTCCTCGGTCTGCCCCACAATCTGCGTCAGGTAGTAGTCCCGTTTTTCCTCCATTGTATGTTCCAGAAGGTTTTCGGCAAAATTGCGGATGATTCCAAGAGGGGTTTTCAGCTCGTGGGCGATGGCGTTGATAAAATCCCTTCTGGTTTCCTCTAAAGCCTCCTGCTGATCATAGAGCCTGTTGGCGGAATAGATAATCTTAATCATGCAGGCAAGTATCAGCACAAAGCCTGCCGCGTAAAGGTATTTCATATAATTAAAAGCAGCAAGCCAGGGATAGCTTTCCATATGAGCCTCAATATAACGGTTAAACTCACTCTCCGGCTCAGAACCCAGCCGCACGACAGAGGATGTGCGAAGCCAAGAGGAGCTTTCCTCCGCAGCGCCGGCATAGCTCCACTCGGAAAGATCCGTTTGCTCCGGAAAATCGTGCAAAAAGATGCTTTTGTCCCATTCTTCCCAGTTTTTATAACCCATATAATAGATATTGGGAAATTCTAAATCAACGGAGAGTCCTTCCGCAATGGAATCAGGGGGGATTTTTCCGTCTATAGCACAGCTCCATATCTGCTTTCGGTCCGTCGTATACCAGGTCAGAAGCCCATTGTCATCCTCCGGGTAATAGACATTTCCGAAATAATCCGTATAGGGGCTTGCGCTGTAAATGCCTGTATAGCTCTCCCCCTCCTTAAGCTCCTCTTCCTTTTTCCAGGTAAGTTCCCAGACAACAATCTCAAAAGGAGTGTTTCCGCTCTTTTAGGGTGTTGTCGAAATCATTTTGAAACTGCACCTTTACAAGATAGGTGGAAAGCAGCATAATTGCCAGATATACCACGGCAAATCCCACCGCCACCGGTTTTATCAGTTTCGTTCTTTTTTTCTTCATGCTTTTTCTACCTCCATCCAATATCCCAATTTTCGAACGATACGGATGGTGCAGCCGCAGTCGCCTATGACTTTGCGGAGCTTTTTGATGTGATTGTCCACCACGCGCTCATTTCCGTCAAAGTCGTAGCCTCAGAAGCGTATCAGGAGCTGATCGCGGCTGTAGATGCGTCCCGGATTTTCCAGGAAAAACAGAAGCATATCGTATTCCTTCGGGGGAAGCTTTAATGCTTCCTCTCCCTTTCTTACGCCGCGGCTTTTGAGATCGATGGTCAGACTTCCGGCTTTCAGGCTCTGCTCATGCCCGCGGATTCGCCCCATAAGGGCCATAGCCTTCGCATACAGCACCGGCAGGGAGAAGGGCTTGGTCACATAGTCGTCTGCGCCGAGAGAATAGCCGTTCAGCTTATCCTCCTCCAGAACCCGGGCCGTTATGAAGATAATGGGGACATCACTGGTTTCCCGAATCTTCCGGCACAGGGTAAAGCCGTTCATACCCGGCATCATGACATCCAAAAGAATCAGGTGGAAGGACTTCTGTTCCAAAAGCTCCAGGGCCTGTTCTCCCAAAGCGGCGGTCTTTGCCTCCCAGTCCTTGGCAGTAAAGTAATCTGCCGCTCCTTCCGCCAGAAGGCAATCGTCCTCCACAATCAAAAGCCTGTATCCGTTTTTCTGTTCCAAAGCTGTTCCATCCTTTCCGTTGATATGGTTATTGTGCCACGGGAATATGTCTTTTTTGTATCCTTTTTGACGTACTCTGCGGAGGAGGCTATAACATGCATTTTGTTTCGGGATTTTTTAATAAAAAGAAGGCGTAAGCTATCTGTGATCGACTTACGCCCTTAGCTGATGATTCTTTTTTTACCTATGCGCCAGAACATCCAGCTTTTTATATTCTTCAATCCGCTGGCCTATCATTTCCCAGGTGATTTCCGATCCTACAAACTCGTAATCGCTCCAAATCCGTTCAAGCTCCGCTTTGATCTGGGGAACCTCTTCCAAATCACCGGCGCAGGTACGAACATAGTAGTCGGGAAGCAGGGCGCAGGCAACGATGTCTGTCCCCGGTACGGGCGGCTCTTCGTCCTGGGTTAAAGCGCAGACCATCTGCAGGATATCGTCCAGATAAGCATCAATTTCCTGATGTATTCCCTGTAAACCATTCAGGTCAAATACCTGGAAGGGTGCGCCGCCCGGGACAGGGATCTCATTTCCCATTCCCCAGAAGGCAGGGTCTTCCCCTATCTCATAAAGCTCGCCGCACAGATCCCGCAGTCCGTTAAATTCCTCCTGACTGGGCGGTCCCTGCAGGCAGCGAAATACGGTATCCACAGCCCAGCCAAGCTTTCCAAAGACCTCGCAGCCCGGAATGGCCGACAGGCGTTCTCCCAGATTCACAAGCCTTGCCAATGACAAAAGTCCCCAGATGCGTACCTTTGTATATCGCAGCGCTTCGGATCTTTCCGCCACCAGTGCAGGCAGATCATTATAGAGAAGAGGCTCGTCCTCCAATTCTCCGATACGCTCGGAGCAATCCTCCGTAATCCCCTCTCCTACCTTTTCATAGATTTCGTCCACGGCGCTGTAGATGGTGTCTGACCGGCAAAGCCACAAGTTCGCCTCATTGAGCCTTTCCTGCTCCATAGCTTCAACGCCCATCTGATAGTAGGCTTTTGCAAGCCCTGCCCAGTCTCTTTTCTGCTGGCAGTCGCTTACGGGATCTGTGCTGGAAACCTCTTTTTTTCCAAATACATTGAACATTTTGAAACAACTCCTTTTTCTTTTATATTTATTGGATTGGCGATATCCAATATAGTCAACCGTGATTACAGGATCTGCACAGAGAACCTTTCCAAGCTGCCTAAGTTCCTGAAATTCACCCTCCGCAATAAAAAATTCGATATCAAGCCGGAAACCAGTTTGTTCCCATTCCTGCCGCTCTCCACCCGGAACCTGCTCTACCTCGCTTAAATTGCAAATATTCGAGTCACCGACAGGCTTTTATCATTGTCATAAACCGCAAGCATGGGATTGGCCAGACAGCCAATATAACAAAGAATTACCTTTTTATGCTCACAAAACATGTCTCGCAAACTTTATATTATTTACTCCCTTTATGGAAAAGCGTTCCCATTAACAACTTTGCAACTTTATATTTTGGTATCTCAATAGTAATCATACGGATATATCCATATATCCTCATATCTGACTGTAAATGACGCAAAACTTCCTTTATCAAGCTGAACACAGTTACTTTCTATCTCAATCATGTCAAGCCAATCCGTTGTAAACCGTACATAATATACATCCTCATCTATATCTTCAACCTGACAGTTAAAAACAATCATATCATCACATATGGATGTACTAAAATTATATACCGGACTTTTCGCTATCCTTTTTTCAAATTTCTCATATGATAATTCGATAAAATATGTATACTTTGCAACAGGTTGTTCCCTATATTTCCACACACCTTTAAATTTTCCAATCTCTGTAGTTCCGGTTACAATAATTTTATCGTTTTCATAGTCTATTTTATCTACTCCAAATTTCATCTTAACATCTCTACTATATCAACAAGCTTGAATTTAGACATCAATATCGTCTGTAAATAATTCCAAAACGCCTTGTTCTTTCAGTGATATCCTATCTTCATCAGACAAGGGAATCTTATGAAATTTGCCATCTGTTTTGTATTTGCCATCTTCAATGTCTGCGTACAAGCCACCCACAAAATCCAACCATTTCGATGCATATTTTTCCGGGTTAATAACCTTAAAAAAATCATATCCTCCCGCTTTATAAAAAACCTGTATAGCTTCATGAAGAAAGCTATTATCTGTTAGTTGTAGTTCTGCCGGAATGATAAAATCATGATTATCCCATTCTTCATAATTAACTTTTTCGGGTATTTCCAACATAGATAATCCCCCACAACTCCTGATTGTTAGTGCAATTATAATCTATTTTTAACGGATACGCAATTCCGAAAAGGGGCATTATTTATTATACGATATTAGCCTTTCCTTAACAAGATCCAAAAAAATTGATGTGAAATGCCATAAAGTTACAGCCATTTTCTTTCGATATAAAAATATAAAGAACTACAATCAAAATCACATACATAAAAAACAAGTAATATCCCCTGCGGTACACAATTTGATTTCCAGGCATATAGCCCTGTGAGCAGAAATTGATTTCATACCGGTGTATTATTGGAGATATTGCAGAAATTTAAAAGCAGGAGGAATCACATATGCCAAGAATCATAGACTACAGCTACCTATTCAAAAACCTGCCCGGCGCAGCCAAAACAGTCAATCCAATCGGCAGCTTCCAGCTCTCCAATCTAAACAGCCGCTCCGTACAGGCACAGCTGCGGGCCGCCGGCATCGACACCAACAGCAAGCAGTACAAAGCTGTTATAAAAGAAATGATGCAGGCAAGCAAAGGAAACGGGGCCATGTACACCAACATCCAGGCCATCAAAAACTCCATGAAATCCTACGATCAGGACGGCGACTACATCAATCCCACCAACGGCCTTGCCGGTCTGCTGCTCACCGAAGAAAACGCCGCCAGCCGCAAGCGCATCATCTCCATCCCTGAAAGCAGCAAGGAAGAAATGTTCAACCAAACCAAAAAAGAATTTCTCCAGGAAAATGGCGTTTCAAACGGCGACACCACCCGCCGCTCCGATGTCTACAACAACATGTACCGCAAGGTCCAAAAAAATGACCGCCTGGCCGCCGGCTACACCATGCAGCAATACGAGCGCGCCTACCGCCAGGCCTTCGTTACCGCCGCAAAAGAAGCCGACCCATCCTGGACAATCGGCCGGCCCATTCCCTCCGGCGCTCTGGACAAAGTAACTCGCGAATCCGTAGAAGCCCGGCTTCAAAAAACCAACAGCTCCTTTTCCGGCACATCCTACAGCCGAAAAGTGTAGCTTTGTTTTTCACCAAACAGGAATTGCCCCCGGATAAGCCAGCAGGTTTTTCCGATATCAGGTGTCCGGCTGTTCGCGTACACGTTGTCTGATACGGACGAACATTACCAAGAAACCTAACCCTCACAAACAACCGTCCAAGGTAATGTACGTCCGGAGCAGACAGCGTGTACGCGAACCGTCCGAACACAGATATGGAAAAACCTGCTGGCTTATCCGGGGGCAATTCCGTCCGTTTCGTCCGCCCTCACAAATCCTTCCTCTCAACCCCAAAAACCGAAAGAAAAGCAAACCCCAGCGAAATCCCCATCAACACAACCGGAAAAACCACACTATCCCGAAGCGTAACCTCCCCCACATTAGCCTGTGTCAAAACAATCAGTAAAAACGAAGAAACAATCACCGCCTTAGAGGATTTCATCTTCATCCCAACAAACAATGCAATAAATCCCATCGTAACAATCGTCCCGGACTTCACAAGCATCCATACATAAAACCCGGCACGCATCATATCAAAGTCTATCGGAAACGCCGGCTCCATAAAACACGCCCCCAAAAGAACACACCCGTAAACCAACAGCTTCGTCACTACCAAAGCCGCAAAATTAAAAAGCCAGACCGCCAGCATCTGCGCAGCAAGAATCCGTTGTCTCTTAATCGGATACGAAAACATAATATTCATCGTCTTATTCTTATAAGCGCTGACTATAAACGACGAAAGCATTACCCCGGTAAAAACAAGAAAGCACATATTCGTAAGCATCTCAATGGAAGACGCCAGCATCCCCGTGTCAAAAGCCGCATCCGGCACCCCTGTTTCCGGATCATATGCAATCCCCAAAAAGGCAAAGGCAAACATAAACAGGCACAAAACAAAAGCCGTCACTCCTGCATTTCGGATATATTTCCGAATATTATTTTTCTCCCACTCCAGTTTAATCAGCTTTAACATAATCTTCCGCCTCCCCCGTCATTTTCAGGAAATAATCTTCCAGTGTTTCCGCCCTTCTCCCAAGCGCCGTCACCGCCGCATCCTCCAGTGCAAGCGTTTTAGAAAGCTCCTGCAGGGAGATCCGGCTGTCATAAATGCGGATCTGCCCTTCCGAGGACAGCTTAAAATTCGTAAGCCCCAGTTTCTCCGAAAGCACATAAGCCGCGCGCTTCGGATTCTCCGCGGACAGTTCAATATAGGCAAAGCTCATTTCCCGGATTTCCTCCATCGTGATCTCTTTTTGCATCCGCCCGTGATGAATCACACCGATGGTATCCGCAATGCTCTCAATCTCCGAAAGAATATGCGAAGAAATCATAATCGTAATCTCATACTCCGTGCACAGGGCCTTCAGAAGATCCCGAATCTGCTTCATACCGGCCGGATCAAGGCCATTGGTCGGCTCGTCAAGAATCAAAAGCTCCGGCCGTGTAAGCACCGCTCTTGCAATCCCCAGGCGTTCCTTCATTCCAAGGGAGTAATTCTTTACGGGCGTTCCTCCTGCGTCTGCCAGTTGAAGCAGCTCCAGAGCATGTTCAATGCTGCCGTGCTGATAATAGCCCATATATTCGGCGTGGAGCTTCAGATTTTCATAGCCTGTCATATGCTCGTAAAAGGTGGGAAATTCAATTATGCTTCCCATCCGCTTCAAGACCTCATAGGACTGCGGAGTAAGTGTTTTCCCAAAAAGCTCCACCGTTCCTGCCGTGGGCTTCCACAGGTTGGTAATCAGCTTCATGACTGTGGTTTTGCCTGCGCCGTTGGGACCTAAAAAGCCGTAGATTTCTCCCTTTTTTACATGAAGATTAATATCTCTCACAAGAGTTTTGCCGCCGATGGTTTTTGTCAGGTGATTTGTCTGTAAAATATAAGACATGATTTCTCCTTTCTTTAATCTGCACATGTTTTCTGTGCATATAGGTATACCCGCAGGGTGTTTCCTTGATCTGCACATGCTTTTGTGCATTTCCAACTTGTTTTCTATGAACTTTATCATAGCGGCTTTGATTTTCAAAACTCTTGCTTAAATCTTACAAATTTCTTTCTTTTGTTAAATTACTTTTCTAAGCTTCAGCGTAAATACGGTCCGAACATAAGGATTGCTCACAAAGGTCAGCTCCCCGCCAAGCTGTTCCGCCAGATGCTTCGCAATGGTCAGTCCCAGGCCGTTTCCCTGTATGCTTCGGCTTCTGGAATCCTCCATTGTAAAGAGACGGTCAAACACACGGTTCCCAATAGCCTCTCCGATCCCCTGGCCTTTGTCCGCCACATCCAGATGCACCTCTTTTTCTTCCGTCTTAAGAGAAACACCCAGATATTTTCCCTCAGATCCATAACGGATCGCGTTGGAAATCAGATTGGACAGAATACGTGTCAAGGCCTCCTGGTTCCCATAAATAAAAACAGGCGCTTCCGGAAGAGAAAGCTCTACCTGAAACTCCTTTTCCTGTAAGATTTCGTAAAAGCCCAGAACACATTCCCGGCAGGTTTCGCAGAGATCGATCTTGGAAAGAGTCAGATCCATATCCCCGGCCTCCAGCTTGGCCAGGGTAAAGAACTGATTCACCAGTTCCACCACATCCTTTGCTTTCTGTTCCGTTTTTCCAAGCATTTCCGGCGTGGCTTCGCCGTTTATCCGCATCATTTCCAGATAGCCCAGGATCACGGTCATAGGTGTTTTGATATCGTGGGAAATATTAGACAACATTTTTTTTGAAGTCTGCTCCATCCGCCGGTAATCTGCTTTTGCCTTTGCATGGTGTTCCAGAAGGTCGTTGAGCTGTGCGGTCAGCTCCTGAAGCTCCTTATTTTCCGTAAAAATCAGAATACGCTCCTGACTGTCTGTGTCGAGGATCTCTTTTAGTTTTTCGTGAATACTGCGAAGCTTTGCCTGTGTGCCTGTCCGGAAGGCGTACTGCTGATATAGGAGGAGGGCAAGGAGCAAACACAGAAGAAGGCATAAAAAGAAGAGCATAAGCGGGCTGTTCATAGGGCGTCCCCCAGCTTATAGCCGATTCCCCAGACGGTCAGCACATATTTGGGATTGCGGGAATCGTCCTCCAGCTTATTCCGCAATCGGCTGATATGTACATTGACGGCATTTTCGTCTCCATAGTATGCGTCCTTCCAGACCAGGGCGTATATTTGTTCCTTGGTGTAAACTTTTTTGGGATTTTGCAGAAATAATTTTAAGATTTCAAATTCCTTGGCGGTCAGCTCAAGAGGCTTTCCGCCTTTGGTCACGGTGTAATCGGAGAGATTCATCGCGACTTCTCCGGCTGTAATCACGGCGGGCGTCGGCGCGGCCGCGGCGTCGTACTGGGTGGTTCGGCGCAGGTTTGCCTTGATACGGGCCAGAACCTCCGCCAAGGAGAAGGGCTTTGTGATATAATCATCCGCGCCCAGGCCGAGACCAAGGATTTTGTCTCCTTCGGAATCCTTGGCGGATAGAATCATGATGGGAACGTAGCTGCTTTTGCGGATGTACTGCATAACCTCCATGCCGCTGATTTTGGGGATCATCAGATCCAAAAGGACAAGCTGTACCGGCGTCCGGTCGAATATCCGGCACGCCTCCCGGCCGTCGTAGGCGCAGATTACTTCAAAATTTTCCGCTGTCAGATAGGTCTGCAGCATTTCGCTGATTTCTTTGTCATCCTCTACCAGAAGGATTGTAGTGTTGTTCATTGTGATTTGGCTCCTTTTTATTCCTGTGAGCAACGAGCCAAGCGGACATGGCCCAGGCCACTCTCTCGCCCTGAACGGGCTCACCTTGTACTGACATGTCCATTTGACTCTTTTTCAGCCGCCAAAGCTCATTACAAAGCTGTCAAAAAATGCCTAAGCCAGCCAGTATTTTTCCAGATATTCTTCCGCTTCTTCCAAAGCTATGGAAAATCTTTCCATTAATCCGGAACATGTTTTGTCTCTTGTATAAGAGTCCTCCCTGCAAAATTTTATTACGGCCCGGATTCCCTGTTCCAGTCCTTCTTTTCTGCGCTGAAAAAGCTGGCCCATTTTAATAGCTCTGTCTGTGAACAATAATATTAACACAAATTATTTCTAAATTTCTAAAATAAAGGCCGCCTTATCAGAAGCGCAAACTAAATGAAGTATTCTGATATGGCGGCTAGTATTTGATTATAGGATTATAAATTCCAGTATTTTTCCACCTCTTTTTGAGATCTTGCTTCTGAAAATTCAAATCTTTTCATAAGGTAAGAGATAGCTTCCGTAACTGTTTTGCCAAAATCACGGCAAGACTGTACCGCACTTTTGATTTCAGATTCAAATTGTTTGCTGATAACATACTGTTCTACGGCTTCTTCCTGACTATAGAGTGTTACCATTATATCAACAACCTCCTTTTCACGTTCTTCCAGATAACTTTTCAGTATATTTCTATTTTTGCAAATTCTGATTGCCTCCGTAACAGCTCTCCGGCTGTCACCTGGGTACAGCTTTCTTTGTGTATCAACTATTTTAGCAAATAAAATATACTGACTTAAAATATCGTCATCGTTGCTCCCCGTGATTACCTTAACCATTGCTTCAACCGCTACTTGCTTGCCATTGAAAAATTCTTCTGAAAACCGTATCACTTTCTTTTCTATAACTTCATCGCCGGTATAAACCACATACAATTCAGGGTAGTAGTAGAATAAACACTTTGTTTTGTTCGAATAAAGTAGTCTTTCCATGTTTGTGCAAGATACATGACACATCTTACTATGATATTCACACACCATGTTGATTGTGCCTCTACCAGTATCATCAGGCGGTTTCCGATAAGAAAACCTAAATCATTATAATCTGCATTTATCATTATATTCTGCAAAGTTACATACTCAAAATCTGATTTCGTAACATTTTTATCTTCCGGATGCAACGCCTGATAAAGTTGCAATAAGTATTCCTTTTGGGAAAAGAGATTTCGGAAAACGCTATCTTTTATTGTTCTTTTTGCATCATTGCGTATCGTGGGTATTTCCGCCGAATTGGTGAAAACTGTAGGATTCATACCAACCATCTCCTTTGCCATAATTACATATTAATAGCCTAATCATTAAGGCAATATCCCACCTCATTGCATCTTTATGCTACCATATTGGTGCGTTAAAATCAAGCGTGATGTCGAAAAACCGCTCCATAGTTACTGTTCACATGTACAGGGCTGTGCCGCAGGCTTATTTACAGCTTTTCATAAGAAACCAACTGACTGACCGGAATACGCTGTGTATCAAAACGGTCCGGATCTCCCATTCCATTCTCCGGGTAGCCGACAGCCAGGATATTAACTGGCTCCAGATTGGCCGGAAGGTGAAATTCTTCGCGAAGCACATCCGGCTTGAAATAGCAAATCCATACGGATCCAAGCCCCAGCTCCGTGGCCTGTAGCATCATGTGATCCGTCAAAATGGAAGCATCAATATCTCCGACCTGCTTGCTGTCATAGGGACGCACCCACGCCTTGTCCCGATCGGCGCACACAATAATCGCAAGAGGCGCGTTGTAGATATTGGCTGCTCTGCCAACTCCGGAAAGCCCTTCCTTGCTTTGAACTGCAATCAGATGAACCGGCTGGCGATTGGCTGCCGTGGGAGCCACATGGGCGGCCTCCAAAATTTTCTCCAGCTTTTCCGCTTCTACGGGCTGATCGGTATACTTGCGGACAGAGCAGCGTTTTTTTGCAAGTTCGATAAAATTCATAGCAATATGTCCTTTCTTTGTGTTATATTGAAGATAATACATTCGTTGATAATTCTATTGTAGCATCATAAACAAAATATTCAAGAACGCCTTTCGAGAAATGGTGCTCATAAAAGTTTAAACGACCGGAATAAAAATCCAGGAAGGACCAGGAAAATGAAAACTCTGCCACAAATATCCGAGGCTGAATACGAGGTAATGAAGATTGTTTGGCAGTCTGCGCCTGTCAGCACCAATGAAATTACGGAAAAATTAGTAAAGACTACAAGCTGGAGTCCCAAAACCATCCAGACCCTGATCAAACGCCTTGTGACAAAGGGCGCTCTCTCCTACGAGAAGCAGAGCCGGGTCTTTGTATATACCCCTCTTGTGGGGGAAACGGAATATCTGGGACAGAAAAGCCGTTCCTTTCTGGACCGCTATTACGACGGAAATATCACCTCTATGGTTTCCGCCTGCCTGGAAAATAACGCCTTATCGGAGGAGGAGCTTGATACGCTGCGTGCTCTTCTTGCGGATGGAGCGGAAAGAAAAGGCGGTGCAAAATAGACAGACTTTGTCCGGTAAAATATAAAAAATCACCCTATATTGACTTGAAAAGGAGGACCCATTTTTGCAATATTTTATTATCCGTTTTTTCTTAATCAATCTTTTTATCTGCATCCTCACCGGAATCCTTCTTCTGACAAAGCACGTTTGCAGACATATCTTAACAAGTCATATGCAGTATCACCTGTGGTTTGTATTCCTGGGGCTTCTGGCCATACCCTTTCTTCCCGTCTCATTTTCCGGATTTCATGCCCTGCTCTTCCGGCTTTACCCCTTTAAAGAGGGAGCTTCCTTTGACATCTACAGGCTTGCTGCGAAGACGCCTTTTTCTCTTAGCCCTGCTTCCGCCGGCCGGATTAATGATTTTACACTGTCAGTCAACAGGAATACCTTAAGCTCTTTCAGCCTTTTTCTGTGGATTTTCTGGCTTACCGGAGTTTTGATCATGATATTCCTTATAATCCAAGTAAAAATACGTTTCAACCGTATCCAAAAATCCGCTCTTCCTGTCCAAAACCGGGAGGTCCGCAGTCTTTACCAAAGCTGCCTTAAGGAAATGCATATTTTGAGAGAGATTCCCATTTACAGCACCGTATTTTTAAAATCTCCTGTGATTGCGGGATTCTTTTCACCCAAAATCTACCTTCCCATTTCGCTTATCCATGACTGTGAGCCTGCCGCTATGCGCCATATCCTGCTCCATGAGCTGCAGCATTATAAACACAGGGATGCCCTGGCAAATGGGCTGATGAATCTTGCCGCAGCGATTTACTGGTTTCACCCTCTTGTCCGGCGCGCATTGAAGGAAATGCAAAATGACCGGGAGCTTGCCTGCGATTCTTCCGTTTTAAATCTGTTGGAGGAAAATGAATATAAAGCTTATGGCAATACGCTTATCCGTCTTGCGGGACATGTTTCGCATCCGGCGTTTCCATTTGCCTCCGGAATGAGCAACGGAATGAAGCAGATGAAGCGGCGTATTGCCAATATTGCGGCCTATGAAAAGCCTTCCGCCCGGAAACGGCGAAAAGGAAGGCTGGCTTTTCTGATGACTGCCTTTGTTCTCATCTGCTTTGCGCCGGCCCTGTCTGTCTATGGGGCAGATGACAGTTATTATTCATGGGATACTGCGTCAAAGCGTATTTTTGTTATGGACGCCTCTGATTATTTCGGAGCTTATGAGGGATGCTTTGTCTTCTATGATTTGGAGTCGGATATCTGGCAGATCTTTGAGCCAAAGCTGGCTGTCCGCCGGTCTGCGCCTGATTCAACCTATAAAATATACAATGGATTGTTTGCACTGGAGGAAGGCTTGCTTACTCCTGCGGATTCCTTTATGGCCTGGGACGGAACACCTTACCCCTTTGATGCCTGGAATCAGGACCAAACCCTTTCTTCCGCAATGGATGCTTCCGTGAACTGGTATTTTCAGTCCTTGGATGAGCAGCTTGGGAGCGGGCGTATCTCCCGGTATCTTCGGGAGGTTGGGTATGGCAACCGGAAGATCGGCAAAGGTTCAGCGAATTACTGGCTGGAATCCTCCCTGAAAATATCCCCCATTGAGCAGGTGGAGCTTCTCACCGATCTATATAAAAATACCTGGGGTTTTGCTCCGGAAAATGTCCGCGCCGTGCAGGATTCCATCCTTCTCTCTTCCGCGGAGCAGGGACGTTTTTATGGAAAGACAGGAACCGGGCGGGTGGATGGAAAGGATGTGAACGGATGGTTTGTGGGCTATGTGGAGCTGCCCTCCCGGACCTGCTTTTTTGCCGTCAATATTCAGGCGGACGATCATGCCGACGGAAGCCGGGCGGCGGAAATCACGGCGGAGATTTTGTCGGATCTGTTATAAGTTTTCCCACTCTTCCTTTGTCAGACGCTTTGAGTGCCACCACAGATCCGGTTCCTGTCCGGAAGGCAGCATTTCATTGGATACATATTGAAAACCGCCTTCCGGAAGCGGGCGTATCACTGTTTTATGGGAAAATGCTTTGGCCGTATATTCTTCCGGGTATACGGCGTTTACAAGCAATGTGATGGTTCCGTCTGCATTTTCCAGATAGCCGGTTACCTCCGGGCAGGGGATATCGGGGTATTCGCTCTCATAAAAGCCCCTTGGCCGGTACACATATACTCCCTCCTCCGGAATGTACATGGTTCTCCTTTGCAATTCCTCTTTGTCAATGGAAAAATAAGGCATTATCACAGCTTCAAACTCCTGCGCCGGTATCCGGTATTCCGCTTTGATGTTTAGATTTTCATCTGCTTCATAGGGAACCGGCTGTTCATACCGGATTTGGTAAAGGCTGTCGAATACATCATAAAAATTCAGGCCGCCGAAATCCTCTTCGCTCCAATCCGTGAGAAACAGATTGTTTTTCCGGTAACCGATGGACCGCAGGTATGTTCGGCCGTATTCCCTGCATTTTTCATCCAGGGGCAGAACCCTGAGGGCTGCGCAGTCCTGTCCCTCGCTTAATTCCAGTACATAATTCAGATCGGAATCGTAGGTTCCGCCAAAAAGCAGATAGCCTTCCGCCGTGTACTCCCAGAAATCTGCCGGATAACTGATTTTGCTGATCTGACGGATGGATTCGTCCTTCCACTGGTAATCTTCTCTTACTATCATGATGGTTCCGTTCTCCGTTTTGCACTGATATATGGTCAGATCCGCAAAGGGGGAAAGCACCAGGAGCATAAGCTCTGCCTTCTGACCCTCCTCCGCAGATTCGCAGAATTTCATAACTGCCTGCGGATTTGTCATATTCACCTGGTTCTCCCTGTCAACTGCCGTATAACCGTACTCGCCCAGACGACGGATGAGGGCTTTTGTTTCTTCCAGGCTGTCTGTGGTGTTTGCTCTTATTTCTGCGGGATATTTGACTGCTTCCTTGTAAATATCGCGATAAAGAGCTATGATTGTTTCTGTTTTCGAAGCGTTCTCTGTTTCCCTTTTATAGCCTGCTTCTGATTTATTGTTCTCCTCCGGTTCATGGCTTTCCTTCCATTTAAGACCTGTTTCTTCATATCCTGTTTCCGTAATCTTTTTCGGAGCATTTTTTCTGAAAAATCCGCCTGACCACAGGGCAATACCGGCAAAAAGTATCCCTGTGATAATAAGTGCAGATATAAAAACTTTGCCGTTTTTTCCTTCTGTTTTGTATAAATCTTTTCTTTTCATAGGTTCCTCCCTGAAAATCTTGTGGTGCCTTTGTTTATTTCTTTGTTTATTTATTTGTTTATTTCTTCCTTCATTTATTTATCTCTTGCTTTATTTCTTACACATGTAGGATTTTGTGTCAAAAAATTTTCAGCAGCGTTATAAAAATATTACATCTGTAGGATTTAAAAGTCAATGAAAATATTCATAACTCCAACACATCAACTCCGGTACAGGCAGCAGGACTTTGCCGGGCCGAAGCAAGCCATCGGTTCAGTCGGTGGTTCCGGCTCTTCGTGTTGAGCAGAGATTTCACGCCAATTTCACAGCAATCTCACACCAATTTCAACGCATTATTATATTTTTACCTTAACAAAAGGGGAAGGCCCTTAAAATAAGGAGGTAACGATTATGTTTTCAGGTTTGGAATGGTATTGGTGGATGATTCTTCTGGTATTGCTGGCAATTTCGATTCCGTTCAAGGTTAAATTTATGAAATGGTGGAGCAAGCGCCGGCAGGAAAAGGACAAAGAACAGCATGGGAAATGGGGGGATGACGAATGATCGAAGTAAAGGATCTGGCCTTTTCTTACGGGAAAGATAAGCAGGCATTGCATGGCTTGACCTTTTCCGTAAAGGATGGAGAAATCTTCGGATTTTTAGGACCGAACGGCTCCGGCAAGTCCACGACGCAAAAGATATTGACCGGCATATTGAAGGGTCACAGCGGAATGGTGTCTCTGTTCGGAAAAGATATGCAAAGCGCACATACCCGGGAGTTTTTTCAAAAAATCGGCGTTCTGTTCGAATTTCCTTATTTGTACACCAATTTGAGCGCCCTTGACAATCTGCATTACTTTGCATCCTTCTATCCGAAGGAACAGCGGCGGGACGCTGAAGAACTGCTCCATGAATTGGAGTTTAAGAAGGATTTTTTGAAGAAGCCGGTATCCTCCTACTCCAAGGGGATGCGCCAGCGCGTCAGTATGGCCAGAGCATTGATGAGCAATCCCAAACTCCTGTTTCTGGATGAACCGACAAGCGGCCTAGACCCTGCCGGAGCTGTTCTTTTCCGCAAAATCATAGAAAAAGAGCGGAAAAAGGGAACAACAATATTTCTGACGACCCACAATATGCTGGACGCCGACCTGCTCTGCGACAGAGTGGCGTTTATCTCCAACGGAAGCATCGCGGCCCTTGATACGCCGAGAAATCTAAAAGAGAAAAACAGCAATCACAGTGTTGTCATTGATTATCTGTATCAGGGCAAACGGAAAGAACAGACGATTGAGGCCCCCAAGCTGAAAGCCGGTATTCCATTTGCGTATGATGAACTCATCAGCGTTCATTCCCAGGAGCCTACTTTGGAGGATATGTTTATTCAATATACGGGAAGGGGGCTGACTTAATGTGGAGAGGCTTTTCACATTTGCTGAAAAAAGATTTTAGACTGATGGTATCCGGCAAATTTTTTCTGTTGGCCCTTCTCTCGCTATTTTTATATTCCTGCTATATTAATTTTGTGTTTGTGAATTTAGATCAGGAAATGTATCCCGTCTACCTTTACGATCCGCAAAATAAACTGCCGGTCAACCGGGAATATGTTGCAAGATTGGACAGCCGTGAGGCTTTAGAGGCGGCTTGCGGCGACCAATACTCTGTCGGTATTGATTTTTCCCGTGATGTACCGGAAGTGTATCTGCTGTCCTGCGGCAGAGAAACTATTGATCACTACCGCATGACTTGGGGCGAAGCCGTACTGCATGGAAATGTAGATGGGCACGCGGACAGAATTGGCCCTTACAATAAGGAAATGAAAAACCGTCGGGAAATTACCGCGGAATTTTTGTTTTTTGAGTTGTCAGCAGTTGGATTTTTAGGACTGGCTTCCATGCTCTTTAAGGAAAAGCAAATGGGTGTAATACGGGTACATGGAATACTCCCTGTCTGCCGGCCCGTATTCATCTTATCCAAACTGCTGCTGTTGCTGCTTTCCGATCTGGTATTTGCAATCTTGCTGACGGTAATCAATTTGGGAGCGGCCGAGGCTGTTCAGGTGCTGCCGGATGTTCTTTTGCAGGCGGGCATTTTATCGCTTATCATGGCGCTGGTTGGTTTTCTCTGTGCGGTTAAGCTGCCGGATTTCAAACAGTTTTCCCTGTTCTATCTTATACTTGCCGTTTTCGTGACGACGCCTGTATTTCTGGCAGAACAGACCGGCATGGAATGGAAACAGATTGTTTATCACCCGATGTATCATTTATTTAAGGCAATGAAAGCGGCTTACTTCTCTGCGCCGATAACAAAAGCTTCGTATTATTTGACTTGTTTGGGTGCGATCATACTTTTGTTCTTGCTTTCGTATCAAACCTTAAATCGTGGAATGGCAAAGGAGGGATAGGGCATGGAAGGACTAAGATATCAGCTGAAAAGCGTCCGCCGCGACAAAATGTGTATTTTGACCTTTCTGCTTCCTGTTGTTGCGGGGATTGCCGTTCATCTGCTTTCCGGTGTGAGTTTTCAGTCCATAGGTGAAAATATATTCGGCGTTTGGGAGAGCCATATTGATGCTGATACGGTCGAATGGCTTCAGGCAAACGGAACCGTCGCACAATATGAAACGCTAGATGAACTGCGGGCAGCTGTCAATGAACCCTCCACACAAATGATCGGCGTTTTGCAGACAGAAAATGGGATACAAACATTTATTTCCGGGGATGAACTGGAAATGAACGTTTGTATTGCAGATACACTTCCGCAGATTTATCACAATCAGGCGGAGACGTTAGCCGTTACAAAAACTATGATACCGGCAGATGCAAATAATGATGGGGTAAGATCTCTCTTGATTGTAATTACCTTGGTAACTGCTATGTTTATGGGCTGTACGTTTAACGCTATGAACATCATCAGTGAAAAAGAGGATGGTATTGAGCTTATCAATCAGGTGCTGCCCCTTACTGCAAAATCCTACATTATTCAGAAAACTCTTTTGGGATTTATCGGAGGTATGCTTTCAACTGTCATTACCGCATTGATCTGCGTGAGGATCGAAATGGAACAAGTACTGCCGTTTCTGCTGATTGTTTTACTTTCGGCTTATATTTCAGCTTTGATCGGATTGTTCATCGGCTATTTTTCCGATGGATTGATGGTGGGGATTGTTTACATTAAAATCATTATGATTTTGTTCTTGGCGCCGCCGATTTTTTTCTATTTGACAGCGTCTGACAGCAGTATTCTTTTTAAACTTTCTTACTTACTGCCGTCAAGTGCAACCTTTTATGGGATCATGGATCTGCTGACCGGGCAGACAAAAGCGTTGTTCCCTGGGATTACGGCATTATTTGTTCACGCAATCTTGTGGAGTATCGTTTATGTATTACTCCGAAAAAGGTCTGAACAAATGCATAGATAGACAGCCGCCCGACGGCGAAAGATAAAAACCGTCGGGCGGCAGCCTGTTCTTCCTGCATAATTAAATTCCGGCTATTACCCTAACATATACCGCTGGAATCTCAAAGCTTCCTGCACATCCCGATCAAGAGCCTCCTCACTTGTATCCTCCACAATATTCCGCTTCTATTTCTTCAGGCAGCCGCATACGGAGCTGGCAAACAGCCTCGGCAGGCACAGCATCCCCCATCCCTGCTGATTCCGCGGAAGTCCCAAATTCTTACAGGAAACGGACAGCAGCTGCTTTACTTCCTTATTGGTCAGCTCCCTTCTCCCCGACAGCAGTAATGCCAACCCTCCGGCCACTACCGGCGTTGCCATAGAAGTACCCGATTTGGTGGTGTAGGCGGCGGCTCCCGGCTTTCGCCACGCCGCATTGCAGGAGATAATATAAGCCCCGGGCGCCACCACATCCGGCTTGCAGATACAGGCAGACGTCGGACCCCTCCCCGAATAATTGGCGCGTCGCTTTCCCATAACCCGGACTGCCTGATTATCATCAGAGCTGCCCACAGTGATCACCTTGGGACTGGTTCCGGGTATGGTAATAGTTGAACGATCCGGCCCCTGATTTCCTGCAGCGGCACAAACCACAAAGCCAGCGTCCCAGGCATCTTCCACAGCCTCCAAAAGTCCTGATTTCTCCGAATACTGCGGCGCCGTGCTCCCCATAGAAATATTTACAATCCGCACATCATATTCCTTTCCATGTTCTATCAGCCAGTGAAGGGCCTCCACTACCGCCTTACTATTTCCATTTCCCATCCTGTCCAATACTTTCAGGGATACAAAATGGCACCCCGGCGCAATTCCCTGATATCTTCCGCCTGATGCCGTTCCTGTCCCGCCTATAATCCCACAGATATGAGTCCCATGACCGCAGTCATCGGACCCATTCTGATTTCGCCCAATATAATTGTAGGTATAAACCATTCTCCCCTTTAAATCAGGATGCTGTGGGTCCATTCCCGAATCCAATACCGCAACTCCGATACCTGTTCCGTCATACCCCATACGGTAAATCTCCGAAGCTCCCACCAGCTCCCGTACACGATTCATAGCATAGCTCCTTGCTTTTTCTATTAGCTTATGCGCTATGCCGCCGAACCGCTATTTTGCAAAAAATATCTTCCGTTCTTCCATAACCGGCCGCAAAAGACCTACAGCCATTTCATCTCAGTAATCACCGCATCATATCCATGAATCTTAAGCCGGTCCCCAATATGAAGCTTATCCTTCTTCTCCAGTATATACCCGTTATTTACCTCCTTCACATACGAGTACACCAGCTTAGAGACACGCCCAACCTCCTCTTCCTCACCCTCAATAAAGACCGGTTCTCCCGGGCCGCCGTACTGCTTGGCTCGTATGTAGATATCCTCATCCAAGACCTCGAAGCCCACCATCTCCCTTGCCGGGCCTTCTTCCCTGACCTTAAGCAGAGCTTCCTTTCCTATGAACTCCTTGTCCCAGTCGATTCCTCCTGCAAGCCCCACCTCAAAGGGATTTGTATGCGCCAAATCTCTCATATAGTAGAAATTGGCCTCCGTAGGAAGCGTCCAGGCCATCACCTGAAACTCCGTAACCTCTCTGCCTCCTGCCTTTTCTGCTGCCGGCTTTAAAAGCGCCTCCAGTCTCTCCCCGTCCTCCGGGTTTACGTATATTTCATATCCCAGCTTTTCTCCGGTGTATCCGCCCCGGTTGACAATGCAGGGAATCCCCTCAATCTCCGCTTCCTTATGGGCAAAAAATTTCAGTTCACCGATGGGGTCCTTAACAAGCTCCTCCAGTACCTCCCTGGATTTCGGACCCTGCACGGCATACATAGCCCACTCATCGGTAATTTCCGTCCAGTCTACCTGATAATCCCCTTGATGGAAATACCACCAGTCATCGGTTTTCGAAGCAAACAAGGTAGACACCCAGTAGCGATCCTCCTCCATACGCATAATCACCACATCATCAATAATCTCTCCCTGTTCATTCAGCATAGTCGTATAACGGTCTCTGCCCACAGCCAGATTCCCAATCTTATTCGGATACATATATTCCAAAAATGCCGTTACATCCGGCCCGGTAATCTCAAGAAGCTGATGTGTCCAAAAATACCATCCCACCGCAGTCCTGACAGCCATATGCTCAGAACGCTTCATCTCATCATATTTAAAAATATTTTTATACATATTGTCCTCCACTTTCAAGCAGCAGCCCTACATAAATTTGTCAATTTTCTTTGCAATCTTAATACGCATTTTCCCGGCTGGAGACGCCTCCTCCCACAGAGACCACTGGGTATTGACCAAGGTTTTCACCATGCCCTGCCACATCCATAAATGCGCCTCAGGTACATCCTTAGTTGCCGTAATCTCAAGTCCGGCCCGGTCAATCACAAGGATCACCTCATCCTTATTAAAAGCCTCTATCTCATATTTGCAGACCAATGACTGAAGCTGCATCTCAATCAGGCCTTCCATTACGCGCCCGTCCTCGCCGATACCGGAAGGCACTCCCAGCCAATCGCGGCATCCCTTGACGGCGTAGCGCTCTCCGAACATTGCCTTTCCTGCCGCCTCTAATACACATTTCAAAATGTGGTCCGCCTGTTCCCTGGCCACATAGCCCCGTTTTACGGTCTCCGCAATGGCCGGAAGAATATAAAGGGAGGCCGCTGTGGACATATTTACCATCTGATTACTGGAATCCGTTTCGTTGTTTGTACCGTTTACAAAATGATAATTGCACTCCTCCCGGAACATCATAGATTCGGATACGCAGTCCTCCTCCTGAGTGTCCTTTTTATACGCATCTGTCACAGCGGGGCCAAAGCTTTCCCAGAGGGCGTGAGGGGACGCCGGGTACTTCTCTCTGGATTCCGCAATAATACGGCAGTGCCGGTCGCCGCAGCCCTTTGCCTCAACCATCATATAATCAATATCTGGTCCCTTTCTCCTGCGCTCTGCGGATGCCGCAGCCTGCCCCTGCAAAGACATAGTTGTAGTCCTGCACAGCTCAGATCCGCAGATATCCCAATCGCATACGTCCAGCTCCTTTTCTGCCCGATAAGTGCCAAAATTCTGGCAGCGGCCGCACATCAGAAGGGCGTCGTCGCCCTTATCCCCAATCAGAAGCTATTGCTAAAGTCCTCCCGTTACCGGCAGAATTATGTCTGCGCTTCCATCCACTGTCTGAAGCATTTTTCCGCCCTTCCGGTGAGCTATATCTGTTCGGTTCTGGAAGCCCTTTTGAAAGACAGCATCTTTTTTGAACAAAATCATATGATTCTAGGCCTGATTCCTTCCTGTCATTTTGAGGGAACCTCTCTTGTGCAAAAAGAGACCGAGGCAAAGATTCTCTCTTTGATGGAGGAAATGCAGCTCTGTGCGGGTCTTAGCAATGATTTTCCGGATCTGTACCTGCTGCGCACCTATTATTTTCAGGCAGAGGCGGCCATTGATAACGGACAGCTCTATGCACCCGGTCAGCGGCTTTATGTCTTTTCAGATTACGCACTCTATGAAATGATTGTCAATTCCTTTGGCGGATTTCCCATTGAAGCCTACTTTCCGGCCGGCTTTCGAAGGCTGTTGGAGCACGACAGAGATTCGGAGGTTTCTTATCTGGACACACTTTCCGTCTTTCTGGAAGAAAATATGTCTTATGCCAAGGCTGCCAGGCGTCTGTTTATTCACCGCAGTACTCTGATTGAGCGGATGGCGCGGATTTTGCAGGAGCTTTCCTTTGATACGGAAGATCCCGATAAGAGACTGCAGCTTCAGATTGTTTTGAAGGCTCTGCAGATTGAATCCCAGGTTCATGGACAGCAGAATGACTGAAAAAAGAGAGAACAGTCCGTTCTCTCTTTTTGTTCCTGTGTTCTGCTATTGTTATATGCTGCTGCGGATCATCCCCTGGGGGATATCCTTATCTGGAGCAGGCTTTTAAGTCTGCATCGATCTCCTCGGCATGTACGGCAACCTCGGCAGATTCCGGATAACTCAACAGCTTCCGGTAGGTAAGTGCGCCTACCAGCTTCATGCTGGGGTTTGAAGTGGAGCCGGGAGCCCATTTCTCCATGACTGCTCTTCCTTCTTCGGATCTCATGATTTCTTTGATTTTTGAATCGAGTGATAGTGCCATTGTAAACCTCCTATTCCTGTTCCGTAATATCCTGCTGTTTCCAGTTCCATGATAAATTCTTTCCCGAGAATTCATTGTAATCATTATAGGAAATTTTACTGGCTGCTGCTACCCGACAAGGTAGTGTTTTTCTGCCGCAAAAGGAGTTCTTTTGTAGGGGCGTAGCTTTAAGCGTGCCCGGCATCCGCCTTGGAAACTGCCGTCCGAAACAAAACAAACCCCACAGCAAACATCACCGCCAAAATAGACACGCCTGCCCGGGAGGTATTGAAAAGCTGTGTGGAAATTCCCATCAGCAGCGTTCCCATAAAGGCCGCTCCCTTGCCAAAGATATCAAAAAACCCAAAGTACTCCGTCGCCTTCTCCTTCGGCACAATCTTTGCAAAATAAGATCTGGACAGGGATTGTATAGCCCCCTGGAACACGGCCACCCATACGGCCAGGAACCAGAACTCCCAGGCCTTATCAAGCTGCAGGGCAAACAGCACTACGCCGAAGTATCCAATAATAGATGCCTGAATCAGCGCCGTATTCTTCACACGCCTGGAAAGGTATCCGAAAAGAATCGAACACGGAAATGCCACCACCTGGGTCAGCAATAAGGCAAGCAAAAGGTTGGTATCGCTGATCCCCACATCCTTACCGTAGGAGGTAGCCATATCAATAATCGTATACACGCCGTCAATATAGAAGAAAAAGGCAAGAAGGAAATACCAGACGGCCGGCTTTCTGTGAATCTCTGAAAAGATGCCGGCCAGACGCCCGAAGCTGTCCCTCACAGGATGAGGAGAGCGCTCCACATAATGCTTCTGCTCATAGCTTTTAAGGAGCGGCAGCGTCACCAGAAGCCACCAGGCTCCGTTGACAAGAAATGCAATCGTCATAGCCGCGTCGCCGCTGATGCCTATGGTATCGGAAAAAAGCACAAAAACCAAGCTGAAAATAAAGGGAATACAGCTTCCGATATATCCCCAAGCATAGCCCTGGGCCGAAACCACATCCATCCGCTCGTCTGTGGTCACATCTCCAAGCATGGCATCATAAAAAACAAAGCTGGCATTTAGCCCCACCTTCGCCAGTACATAGACTACCAGAAACGCAAGCCAGGTTTTAGGCACTGCAAGACCGGAACAGCCTATAACGCCCATCATTACAAAAAAGGTGAACATTGGCTTTTTAAACCCCTTTGTATCCGCCAAGGTTCCAAGAACCGGGCCCAGGATTGCAACGATAATCGTTACAATAGAGGTTGCATAGCTAAAGTAAGCGGTAGAATCCGCTGCGGTGATTCCGCTTGCCTCGGCTATATTTTTATAATAAATGGGAATAATGGTAGTACCCAGAAGCACAAAGGCCGAATTTCCCACATCATAAAGAATCCATTTTTTCTCCAGCTTCGTCAATTTATCCATTTTGCACCTCTTATGGTCTTCACTCATAATCCCGGGCAAGCCTGGGACTCAAAGCATCCCCGGTTGCAATCCCGTAGACATATTCCTCAATCACCACTGCCGCCGGAATCACCGCTCCGTAGAGCCGCTCCCGCAGATGAAGATTGCTCTTTTCACAGGCAGCCTTCGGAACGCCGTCCATAATCAGGCCCCCAAGCTCCTTATCCTGTCCCGCAATTCTGGATACGGCTCTGAGGAACCATGTCTTTGCCTTACAGGGACACTGGAAAAAACGGATACATCTGCGGAATCCCCGGATTGACTGGTCTATCTGACGGGAAGTCACGCCGTCAAACATGGAGGCAATCGCCTTCTCCGTGTCATAGTCTCTCCGCAGATGGGCCGTACAATTCTGCCGCACCGGATTTTTGCCATCCTTTTCCATTAAAAAGCGATCAAAATCCGTTTCAATCTCCAGATGGCCCAGGTGATGCTTCTCCTTATAGCTGTTGATATAAGGATGACACTCGCTGTCCAGCATAAAATGACAGAGAAAGCCGCAAAGATAAGACAAAAGCACATTGCTTGGATGCTCCTGATAATTCTGCCTTCCCTTCTCAAAAAAATCAACGGCCGGCTCCTTGTGCATCCGAACCCCAAGCTGATTCACCTCATTTTTCCCCACCGGGCGGTAATAAAAAACAAGGTCCGGGCCGTGAAGCCCCAGAAGATACGCCTCTTTATTCTCTTTGATCATCCTTTGTATCTCCTTTGGCAGTACCCGATAGACCATCTTGCCAAAGCGATAATGTGCATAGGTTGCAGGCATAGCTTTATTCCTGTTATTGCGGTATATGCGGTTTCCCTAAGCCGCAATCCTTTCTCTTTTAATCTGTGAGGTTATTATACTTTCTATTATCCTTCTATAATTTCCTCCTTCTTATTCTCTCACAAAGACCGGATTTGTACAAGTAAATTTTCCCACCCCGGTACAGGACGAAGAAATAAAAAACGGATGTGAATTCACACTTTCTCCTCTTTCACATAATATGAGATTGTAAATAATTATTTTGGAGGATTTCTCATGAGTGATTTAACTGCTACAAACTGTGGATGCGGATGTAATGAAATGGCAGGCGGAAATAACAGCTGCTGTTCCTGGATCTGGATTCTTCTCCTGCTCTCCTGCTGCGGCGGATGCGGCAACAACAACGGCTTCTTCGGCGGCAACGGCGGATGCGGAGACAATAGCTGTCTGTGGATCATTCTGCTCCTGTTCTGCTGCGGCGGCAACGGCGGCTTCTGCGGAAACAACGGCGGATGCGGCTGCTAATCAGCCATCCCGAAAGGCCGGCTCTACGGAGCCGGCCTTTCCTTCCCCTTATTGGTATCGGAAGCCTCGCTTTTTATCCCTTCCACATCCGCTGACTTCATATCACGCTCCTTTAACTCCTTTTGTCTTAGACACTCTTCGTCAATCTCGTAAATCGTCGTATCATCTATGATCAAACGTCCCATAAAAGCCTCCTGTTCCGGCTGTCTAATGCCTTCCTTTATACAATTCGGATCACAGCCCTGAAATCATTTACAAAAAAGAGATTCACCTTTATGATATTCATATTTCTCACAGGCGTACATATATTGAATAAGAAGAGGGGGAAATATCTATGAATTTCACGGAAGACAGCTACAAGCTTCTTCACGATGTACAGAAAAAATGCAATGAATTAAATCAGAAAATTGATTCCATTATCCGGATTATGGAAATATTCACCACCTATATGCAATACTCCAGTATGATGCCCGATATGCCGGATATTTTTAATATGTTCCATATGCAGAATCCATTCAAAGAGGGCGCAGATCCGGACGCATTTTCCCCGCCACCTATGCCGGAAGGGAGTGAGACCATGAATCCAAATGATTTTCAGAAAATGATGAACGCAGCCAAAAACTCCAATCAGCCTATGTCCCAGGAGGAATTTAACCAGATTTTTGATACTTTAAAGCAGGGAAAATCCCCGGAGGAAGTTGCACGGATGGAGCAAATGGTACAGTTGGCAAAAAGCTTTATGCAATAGACACACAAGCCCCTGCGTATCCGGCAGGATTTAAACGGATGCTTTAAAAAGGGAAGCCGGGATGTGATGTTTCCCGTCTTCCCTTTCTGTTTTCTCAAGCAGACTGCCGAACCGCCGCAGCAGTCATAAAAATCAAGCCTTCACCTCTGCCTGCCCGTAATCATTTCCCTCATTGAAATTCCGGGCGTTTTCCATCGTAACCACAGCAATGGCCTGCATAGCCTCCCTTGTAAAAAATGCCTGGTGGCTGGTCAGTACCACCTGCGGGAACATCAGAAGCCGGGCCGTAATATCATCCGTAATCGCTTTGTCGCTGCGATCCGTATAAACATTCTCATCCTCACCCTCATAGACATCCAGAGCCACCGCCTGGAATTTTCCTTTTTTCAGAGCACGGATGAGCGCTTCATTGTCAATCAGCGGGCCTCTTGCCGTATTCACCAGCATAGCAGTATCCTTCATCAAAGCAATGCTCTCTTCATTGACGATGTGATGGGTAATGGGAAACAGGGGCGCGTGGAGAGAAATCAAATCCCCGCGCCGAAACAGCTCTTCCTTCTCCACATAGGTCAAAACGCCCTCCTTCTCAAGCTCCTCATTGGGATAGGCATCCCAGCCCAGGACGGTCATGCCGTAGCCCTTGCAGATCTTTGCCATGCAGACGCCAATCTTGCCGGTGCCTACAATTCCGGCCGTCTTGTTGTGCAGATCCAGTCCCAGCAGGCCGCTTAAGGCAAAATTGTTATCCTTTACCTTGTTATACGCCTTGTGGAGACGGCGGTTTGCCTCCTGTACAATCGCCATGGCATGCTCTGCTACCGCATAGGGCGAATAAGCCGGCACGCGCAGAATGGTAATGCCGCAGTCTCTGGCCGCCGCCAGATCCACATTGTTGAAGCCGGCGCAGCGCAGCAGGATAAGACGTACCTTGTACTCCTTCAAACGCTCCACCACCGGACGAGATACATTGTCATTGACAAACACGCAGACAGCGTCAAAGCCCTCTGCCAGATTCACCGTCTCCGGCCCCAGATTGGAGGTAAAATATTTGAGATCGGAATTGTAGGTTCCCTCGCCCTTATCTCTCGTAAGCTCGCTGAAAAAAATGCGGTCATAATCCTTGGTGCCGAAAAATGCAATTCTTAAGAGGGACGCGGCCTTTTTCTCATTGAACTCCTTATCAATCACTTCCCGGACGGCTTTCCATGCCTGTTCCTCGTCCTCGCCGCTTACCTCTAGCCGCAGGGTATCTCCCTTTCTTATGCGCAGAGCCAGAAGCTCCAGCACATTGCGTCCGTCGGCCGTTTTTTCATTGGCTGTCACTGTTACAAGACTCTTAAAATTCACACAGCACTGTGCCAGCAGCGCGCAGGGCCGTGCATGTACCCCTAACGGATTTGTTACTTGATAGATGATTTCTTTCATGGCCTTCTTCTCCTTCATCCCGGCATTTTTTGGCATGCTTGCACGCTCTATGAATAATATGTCCAAATGACCCTTGATCATGCATGTATGTCGGTTTATCGTTCTAAACAAAGGAGAAAATCCGTTTTTTATTGTCCGCGGTTCTACGCCTGCCAGTCTACAAGAAGCTGCTTCACCCAGGCACAGAGCTTGCTGCTGCTCTCGTTTGCTATCCGCACAACCTCCTCGTGAGTATGCTTCGTTGTTGCAATTCCCGTTGCCATATTTGTGATGCAGGCAATTCCGAATACCTTCATACCAAGATAATTGGCCGCAATCGTCTCCGGCACTGTGGACATTCCGATAGCATCCGCCCCAAGAGCTTCATACGCCCGAATCTCTGCCGCCGTCTCATAGCAGGGACCGGAAAAAATGGCATAGACGCCTTTCTTATAAGCAATGTCAAGCTTCTCAGCCGTCCGCTCCGCCTTTTCAATCAGCTCCCCGGAGTAAGCCTCCGACATATCTGGGAACCGAACGCCGAAACGCTCGTCATTTTCCCCGATCAGAGAATTCTTTCCGAGCATATTGATGTAATCCGTGAGAATCATCAGATCTCCCGGCGCAAAGCTGCGGTTAATGCCGCCGCAGGCGTTGGTCACAATCAGGCTCTCAATGCCGAGAAGCTTCATCACATACACCGGATAGGTAACTTCCTTCATCTCAAAGCCCTCATAGTAGTGGAATCTTCCCTGCAGGGCTGCTATTACCTGTGTTCCAATCCGTCCGATCACCAGATTTCCTGCATGGCCTGCTACATGGGACTGAGGAAAGCCGGGAATATCCTTATATGGGATAATCACCTTATCCTCCATGATATCCACCAGGCTTCCCAGTCCGCTTCCCAGAATAATGCCGATGGAAGGTCTTTCCTTGCATCTGCTTTCTACATACTCTGCTGATTCCTTTACCTTGTCATAAAATGTCATGATTCTATTCCTCCTATTTTAAATCGCTGCGCGATAGCACTAAAGGGTAAAGTCGCTTCGGCACACCTATGATGAGAGAAACTTTCATTCGAAAGGGCACTCATGAAAGTTTCTCTCGTGCGCCTTTGCGACTTTACCTGTCCCCCTATGCCTGTGCTGTTTTTATGCTTTTATAAAGTATACAGCATTACGGCCTATAAATTAAGGCCAACTGGCCTGTTTTACAAATTTTTTTCCATATTGGTTTTTCTGTTTTCTGTCATTAAAACGAGAAAAGACGGCACCTCTGCTGGAAAATAAATGCAAATTATAAATAGCGCGACATCTTTTCTGCTATCCTGCCCACATTTTTGTATGTAATGATTCCGCACATCAGATCCGTAAATCTTCCGTATTTGCGATAGAACAGATTAAACAATAGATACGCGATCCGCTGGCTTTTCGCCTTTGGCATTCTTTTTATAATATTTTTCAGGCTGTATACCTGTTTGTAAATCCATAGATACCCGTCATACAGCTCCTTTTCCGACATCTGCTCCGGGCGGAATACAACGTGGGCCGTGTTGTACTTTGATAAATCATCCGATAAAATCCGGCCTTCTTTTTTGAATCTGTTATATAATTCCGTGCCGGGATAAGGGGTTAATATATGCGATGTAACTGTTTCAATCCTGTTTTTTACAATCCAGTCAAGAGTGGCTTTGAATGTTGCCGGCGTATCGCCATCCAGTCCGAATACAAAGCTGGCGTTGATCATAATTCCCCTGTCATGGGCCATTTTAACTGCTTTCTCATATATGCTTCTGTCATTCTGCACCTTGTGAACTGCTGCTATGGAATCCGCCCGGATGCTCTCAAACCCTACAAACAATCCCTGACATCCGCTGCGCTTCATCAAATCAAGCAGCCCGGCATCGCATAAAGCGTTCAAAGAAACCGCCGCATTCCACTTGACGCGAAGAGGAATCAGCCGGTTCAGAAATTCCCGAAGCCACCTGGGATTTCCGGCCAGATTATCATCTATAAACAGTATATGTTTTGATTTCACCGCTTTGATATCCCGCAGCACGGCTTCTATATCACGGTTTACGTACATGCGCTCATCAGCGCTGTTATAACAAAAATCACATCGAAACGGGCATCCCCGGCTTGTATGAATCACATTGCAATATAAGTATTTGTCCTTTGTCAGAAAATCATAGGCCGGAGATACGATATCCTTTCCGCTGAAATCCTTATGGCACTTGTAGCTTGTCTTTAAGGCTCCTTTTTCAAAATCCTCTATTATACGGGGCCATGTCCCTTCCGCGGCCCCTATGCACAGCACGTCAAAAGCATCCTTGGGAATGGTTTCATATGCGGTTGTAATATGGATGCCTCCGGCTACGACAACAATTCCCCTTTCACGAAATTTCTCTGCAATGCTTATGGCCCTTGGCAGAGTATCAACGTTTACGGAGATTCCGACAATATCAGGATGATCTGCGTAGTCGATGCTTTGTATATTTTCATTTTCCAGTGAAATCCGGTTGTTTTTCCCCAGCAGGCTCACAATGGTCAAAAGCCCCAGAGGTGGAGCCATGTGAAGCTTAAGCCGTGTGTCTACGGGGCGCTTTCTCATTTTAGGCTGAATTAATTTTATATACATGCAAGCCTACTCCTTCGTATTCTGATTGATAAACTCCGTTTTCACCTTGGAATATACAATCCGCTGACTGTGATAAAGCCCGTAGTAACCGGACTGCATGTAGCTGACTGCCAGGGAAAGAAAAAGGTAGGGCGCTCCGGCAAAGCCAAACATCTCCAGCCCAATCAGAAGCGAGGAAATGGGACTGTTGGTCACACCGCAGAATACGGCCGTCATACCGCAGGCCGCTGCCAGAGAGGGCGAAATTCCCAACAGCTTTCCGGCAACGCAGCCAAAGGTAGCCCCCACAAAAAAGGTAGGAACAATCTCCCCTCCCTTAAATCCCCCGGCCAGGGTAATTGCCGTAAAAATAATCTTAAGCAGAAAAGCCGCCCAGATCACATTTCCCTCCATAGCTGCCTCAATCATGTGCATCCCGGAACCCAAATAATCCGTCGTCCGCAAGACAAGGGTCAGAGCAATCAACAGACCCCCTGCCGCAAAAGCACGCAGAAAAGGATTCCGCAATTTTCTATGAAACAAATGCTCTGTTTTATGTAAAACGACACAAAAAAGGATACTGACCGCCGCACACATCAAACCCAGCACCAGGATTTTGCCCCCATTTAGCAGCGTAAGATCGGGGATCGGCCCAATTGTAAAGCGCTCCCCCTCCATGCCGAAGTATCTGGCAATCGCACTGGCTATGTAGGAGGCCGCCACACAGGGGACCAGCGCCGCATAATGCATAATTCCCACGCTGACCACCTCCATAGAAAATACGGCCGCAGCCATAGGCGTTCCGAAGAGGGCGGAAAAGGCGGCGCTCATTCCGCACATAATTACCACACGTTTGTCATTTTCGTCAATGCGGAAGCATTTCCCAAGGAAATTTCCAATGCTTCCTCCAAGCTGCAGGGCCGCGCCCTCTCTGCCGGCGGAGCCTCCGAAAAGATGTGTCAGCACTGTGGAAACAAAGATAAGGGGCGCCGTCTTGATGGGAATTTCCTTTTCCGCATGAATGGCGTCCAGAACCCGGTTGGTGCTGCTGCGCTCCTGCTTCGTCTCCCAACGGTACATCCAAACAATCAAAGCGCCTCCAAAGGGCAGACCGAACAGAAGCCAGGGATATGCGGTTCTCAGCTCTGTCACATAGGCCACGCTTTTTCCGAAAAAGGTGCCCACCAGTCCCAGGCAGCCGCCGGTTACCATAGAAAACAGCAGCCAGCGGGCCAGCAGAATCAGGCGGTTCCAGATGGTATGATGAACCCAGTCAGATGCCTTAGGCAGTTCCCTGGCCAGCGTTTCTTTCCACAACTTGCACATGTTTTTTGTGCATAAAGAGATGCCTGTAAGGTGTTTCCAATTCTTCATAGAAGTCATCTTCTTTCTTTGCAGCGATTCTTTATTGATTTTATAGACGGAAATCGTTTTATAACTTCTCACAAGCCTTTATAGGAAGCGGCAGAAATTCAGGCACATGAAAAGGAGGACGACATGAAAAACGAGCTTTTAGACAAGGATATTATAGAACACGGAGGTTATTCTTCCACGCCCTCATTTTCAAAAAACTGCGCAACTGTCATACATTTTGGATGTTCCATATCCAGACTTAAAAAGTCTTTATCCCCTGTAAGAATAATATCTACATCGGACACAATCGCCGCATTTAAGATCGGCTGGTCTTTTGCATCGCGTATCAGCTTTTCCGCATGGTCTACTGCCGGAATCAATTCATAGGACATTTCCGCAAGCAGCACTTCCGCGTCCGGCAGGAACTTCGGCGCTTTCCGCTTCAAAATATCCCGCAGCTCTGTAATGTTGCGGTCACACAAAACGATTTCGTGATTATCTGTGATATACAGCAGCGCCCGCGCCGGTTTGGAACGGGGGAAAACCAATGCGGAGAACAGGATATTTGTATCAACCAATATCCGCATATTACCTTTCCTTTCCGTAACGTACTTCGTCCACAAGCGCCTGAATATCGTCCTCGCTGGTAACGCCCATTGTCTCAGCAGCACCGGCAAAAGCAGCCTGCGCTTTGCGGATTGCTTTGGAAGAAGCGTTGCTTACAACGATTTCCCCGTCCGGCTTCTGGAAGAACAGAATTTTATCCCCGGACTTCAAGCCGAGCAACCGCCGGATTTCTATCGGCACAGTGATCTGACCGTTTGCAGAGATTTTCGCTAAATTCATAAAAGTCACCCTTTCTATTCTTGAGAACTAAAGAAAACTTGAGGCCACTTATAGTATATCCTATGCGGAAGCAAAAGTAAACTTGTCGAGAGTAAAAAAGAGTTGCCGCTTTATGAATTTTCTTCAACCTCCCGTTTCACTGCGAATTTTCTTTTGGGAAGCCTGCTCTATCGCAACAATCACACGGTTAGGCATACAGACAATGGTTTCTCCTGTCCGGGAAATGGGATTTTGACGCACGCAGATCTTATCCGGGCAGGATGCTTCCGTTACATCTGCCTTTCCGTCTTTTACAATCAGCCGATTGGTTCCGTTTTCCCCCTCAATCACAAGCTCTTTATCCTCTCCGACGGAAAATCGGGCATACTCCACATCTCCCACATAAACAACTACTTCCTCCGGCGGTTTCCGGTTCCAAATGCGAAAGCCCAAATAGAAAACGGCCGCAGCCGCCAGAAGTACCAAAATCAAAATACTGTCCTGTTTTTTCAATCTTCCTCCTGCCTTTCTTCGGTAGTCTGTTTTGCAAATCCTCCGTCTAAGCGCCTTGCCGTAAAAAAGGATGTAACCGCTCCGTTACCAAGCCTCCCAGTATCCCAATCAATGCTCCTGCCGCCGTGCCGGCAGCCAGCAAAGCCGGGAAATAATACATAAGACTGCCTGTACGCACAACAAGAGCCGCTACCAAAAGCTGACCCAGATTGTGGGCAACGCCTCCCAGAACGCTGACTCCCGTTATGCCAAGGGGTGTCAGCCTCTTGGCATAAACCATACAAAGGAAGCTTAAAAGGCCGCCTCCCAGACTGTACAGCATAACGGAAAGGCTGGTAAAGGTCAGGCCGGTGAGCATTATCCGCACTATGGAAATGACAAAGGCGCCCTTCTCTCCCAGACAGTAAAGAGCTGTGATTACAACCAGATTGGCAAGCCCCAGCTTGATTCCCGGTATGGCAAATGAAAAAGGAATCAACGTCTCCACATAACTCAGCAGAAACGCCAGAGCCACCAGCATTCCATAAACCGCTACCTTTTTCGACATATGATTCCCCTTTTACCAGTTCTATTTTCCCTCTATCCGTATGACCCTGGTTGGACATTTCTCGGCACAGGCGCCGCAGCCTACGCATTTTTCGCTGTCTATCCGGGCAAGGTTGTTTTCTACTATTACTGCGCCGTACTCACAGGCGCGCTCACAGGCACGGCAGGCAATACATCCTGCGTCACAGGCTTCCCGAACTGCCTTTCCCTTGTCATTGGAGCTGCACTGTACCCGGTAACGGGAACGGTAGGGGACCAGCTCGATCAGGCTGTTGGGACAGGCGGCCACGCATTTTCCGCAGGCTTTGCAGGCGCCCGGATCTACCTTTGCGATGCCGTTTTCCAGATGGACTGCATCGAAGGGGCAGACTTTTACACAGGTTCCGTAGCCCAGGCAGCCATAGGTGCATTTTTTGGAGGTTCTTCCGGGGACGATCACGGCCATGCGGCAGTCCTCCACCCCGTAATAATTGCTCTTGTCCCGTGTCTTGTCGCAGGTTCCGGCACATTTTACATATGCCACCATACGTACCTTATTGCCGGCGTCCACGCCCATGATTTTTGCAATGGCCTTCCCCACACGGCTTCCGCCTACCGGACAGGAGGATACGTCGGCTTCTCCCGCGGCAATGGCGGCAGCCAAAGCGTCGCAGCCCGCATAACCGCAGCCTCCGCAGTTGTTGCCGGGTAAAAGGCCGCGTACTTTTTCTTCTCTCTCATCCTTGTTCACATGAAATTTGGCGGCCGCGCCCACAAGCAGAAGGCCCACGAACAGACCCACCGTTCCAATCACCAGAGCCGCCGAAACTACTCCCATGACATTCATTTCTTATCCTCCATTCCAGTTCCGTAATATCCCAAAAAGCGCACGAATATAAAATCAATTTCCATCCACAAGTCCATGCGGTTGTAAATTGATTTGTGCGCTTTTCAGGATATTACTGTTTCCAGTTCCGTAATATCCCCAAAAGCACACGAATATAAAATCAATTTCCATCCACAAGTATAAAATCTAAATTAACCCGGAAAATCCGAAAAAGGCTATTGCCATCAGGCAAGCTGTCAGCAGCACAATGGGCGCCCCCTGGAAGGGTTTTGGTATGTCATTGTAGGCTATCCGTTCCCGGATTCCCGCCATGATTACAATGGCAATGGTAAAACCCACAGCCGTTCCGAAGCCGTTTACCACACTGACCAGCAGCCCATTCCTGCCCATTTCCGCAAAAATGTATTCCTTCTGCACATTCTGAAGCACCACGCCGAGCACCGCACAGTTGGTCGTGATCAGCGGCAGATATACGCCCAGAGCCTGGTATAAGGCAGGACTTGTCTTTTTTAAGAACATCTCTACAAGCTGAACTAAGGCTGCGATTACCAGAATGAATACAATGGTTTGTAAATATTCCAGATGGAAACGCACCAGAACAAAGTCATAAATGAGGCTTGCCACCGCTGAGGATATCGTAATCACGAAGATTACTGCCCCTCCCATACTGGCTGCCGTCTTTACCTGCTTGGAAACGCCCAGGAAGGGACAGAGTCCGAAAAACTGGCTTAAAACCACATTGTTGACTAGTGCTGCCCCAACTAAAACGAGCATCAATTCTTTCATAACTGTCTTCTCCTATTCCAGTTCCGCAGCCCCTTACACCGTACACTTATATGAGAACAATTTCCAGTCACTTAAAGATGTGCCTGTTAATTGTTCTGTGCACTGTGTAAGGCGCTGCTGTTTCCGGTTTTGCAATATCCAGATTATCTTCGATTTACCTTGTCGCAGGTCTGGGCTTTTCCGCAGGTTCCGCAAGCCCGGCCGCAGCCCTCTACTTTTTTATTTCCGTTGTTCTCTATATTCATGGCATTTAAGAAAGCAATGATCAAAGCCAGCACCAGAAAAGCGCCGGGAGCCAGAACGAAGATGGACACCGGTTCATATATCTCCGGCAGACTGTAGGCAAAGGGCGTTCCCGCAAATACGGTTCCCGCGCCAATCAGCTCCCGGAAAAATCCCATGCAAGTAAGAGCAATGGAAAACCCAAGTCCCATGCCGATGCCGTCAAAGCCTGCCAGCAAAGGCGGATTCTTGGAGGCATAGGCTTCCGCCCGGCCCAGAATAATGCAGTTTACTACAATCAGAGGAATATAGATTCCAAGGGCATCGTAAAGATCCGGAATGTAAGCCTGAATCAAAAGCTGCACCACCGTTACCAGAGAAGCTACAATTACAATGTAGGCCGGAATCCGCACTTTATCCGGTATCACATTCCGCAGAGCCGAGATAATCAGGTTGGACACCACCAGAACTGCCATTGTGGACAGGCCCATCCCAAGTCCGTTAAAGGCCGATGTGGTTACCGCCAGGGTGGGACACATGCCGAGCATCAGAATAAAGGTGGGATTTTCCTTTACAATGCCGTTGTATAATCGTTCCAGATAACTATTCATATTGATCCTCCATTCCAGTACCGTAATAGCCCTCACAGTACACCGACAATAAATCAATTTCCAGCCGCAGGTTCATGCGTCTGCAAATTGATTTGTGCACTTATGGGCTATTACTGATTCCAGTACCGTAATAGCCCCTACCGTACACCGGTAGTAAATCAATTTCCAGCCGCAGATACATGCGCCTGCAAATCGATTTGTGCACTGTATGGGCTATTACTGATTCCAGTACCATAATATCCCCAAATCACTGTTTCAGCGCAGATTCCTGTGCAAAGTAGAGTGCGCCGTTTACCGCATTTGTCACCGCATTGGAGGTTCTTGTAGCTCCGCTCAGGGCATCGATCTGATATTCCTCCACCGCCCCGTCCTTGGTCAGTTCAAAATGCTCCACCTGCTTATTCTGAAATTGCTCCTTAAAAGCAGGCTCCACTGCCTTCATGCCAAGGCCGGCCGTCTCGTTGATTTCCAGAAAATCAATTCCTGAAACCACCTTCGCCGTTCCTTCCTCACGAATCCCCACGGCTAACTGAATCGCGCCTCCATACCCATCCTTGGAGGTCACCTCCACGATAAGCCCTGCAAAAGCTCCGGTCCCGTCATAACCATAAACAGCATTGTCAACGGTTACCTGCTCCATAGCAAGCTCACTCTGTCTTAACAGGCTGTCGGACACGGCCACCTTTCCGGAAAGACTCTCGTCAGCACGAAATTCCACGGCCTCCGGCAATACCATCTGATATGCCTTTGCATTGGCTTCAATCTTCCTCTGTGCAATCGGTTCCTTTGTCAGCTCATACACGCCGCCGAGCAGAACTCCTGCAATCAGGGTAATCAGCGTCAATGTCAGAGCATCCTTTATCTTATCCATCCTTTTGTCCCTCCCATCCAAATGCCTTCGGTATGGTTATTTTCTCAATCAGCGGCACCAGTAAATTAGCCGTCACAAGTGCATAGGACACGCCTCCTGCCGAAGCGCCCCACAGCCGGAAAATTCCGGTGAGCATTCCCAAAAATACGGCGTACAAAAATCTTCCCTTTTCCGTTACGGGGCTTGTTGCATAATCCGTAGCCATAAACCAGGCCCCTATCATCAGTCCGCCGCCGCAAAGCTGGGCCGCCAGATAAGTAAGATCCGCCCCATGTCCTCCAAACAGAAGCATAAACAAAGAAAAGCTTCCCAGATACACCACAGGAATCACCCAGTCAATCACCCTCTTTATCAGAAGATAAATTCCTCCGGCAAGAAGGGCCAGTGCGGAGATTTCTCCAATGGAGCCTGTGGTAAAGCCCGTAAACATAGCCGGCAAATCAACAGCTCCTCCGTTTTTCAGCATTTCCAAAGGAGTTGCTCCCGATATGCCGTCCATTTCGGAGTAAGCGTTCATCTGCTCCGCAAAGGAAATCAGCAGAAAGCACCGGGCTGCCATAGCCGGATTCACCACGTTCTGGCCTATTCCTCCGAATAACTGTTTTACAATCAAAATAGCAAATATACTTCCAAGCATGGGAATCCAAAGAGGCGTCTTAGGAGGCAGATTCATGCCGAGAAGAAGCCCTGTTACCAGAGCGCTTCCGTCCCACAGGGTACTTTCCTTTCCCACGCAGGCCTCGTAGGTATACTCCGTAAGCAGGGCAAAGCCTACGGCCGTCACCAGGATGCACAGGGCATAGAGGCCAAAACGATATACTCCAAAAGCTGCGGCCGGCATAAGGGCCAGAGCTACATCCAACATCAGATTCCGCGTGCCGTCCCAGGCTCTTACATGAGGCGAGGAGGACACATTCCACAATTCTCTCATCCTGCTCCTCCTATTCCGATTCCGCCATATCTCTCCCGGCGCCTCCGCATCCGGAAAAAATTCCGGTGACAGCGGTATGTGCCTGTGAATCTTTTTGGCGCTGCCGGGAAGATTGCTGTTTTTTCCGGTCCGACACGGTTGTCTTTGCCCGCTTTCTCTGGTCTGACACCATCATTCGGGCTTGCTTGAAGCTCTGTGTCAGCGACAGTCTTGCCGGGCAGACGAAGGTACAGGAGCCGCACTCGTAGCACTCCATTCCGTACAGCCTTTGAAACAAATCTAAGTTGTAATGTTTACAAGCCTGCCACATTTTTAAGGGAAGCAGACGGCATGGACAGGCTTTTACACAGCGGCCGCAGCGGATACAGCTTCCCGGCTTCACATGGGCCACCGGATCTTTCCGGAATACAAGAAGAGCGGATGAAGTCTTTGTCACCGGAACATCGGGAACTGTGAGCGCCATTCCCATCATGGGGCCGCCCGCGATCACTTTTTCCGGCTGAGCGGTAAATCCGCCTGCCGCTTCAATCAGCTCCCCGTAATTCGTTCCGATTTTCACCCGGAAGTTTCCCGGATTCGCAATCCCGTCTCCGGTAACGGTGATAATGCGGTTCATAAGGGGAAGTCCTTTTAAGACTGCCTGTCCCACCCCATGAACCGTTGCCGTATTACATACAATACAGCCGGCATCCTTGGGAAGCTTTTGGGAGTTCAGCCTTCTGCCTGTGATGGTAAAAATCAGATTCCGCTCGGCCCCCTGGGGGTATTTGGTCTTTAATGTGCATACCTCTGCGGATTGGCTTAAGCTTTTTTCCTCAATTACAGCCTTTATTTTTTTGATAGCCTCCGGCTTGTCGGCTTCTATGGCTATGACGCCCTTTGCTTTCTCGAACAGGCGCAGAAGCACTTGAAGCCCGGCAAGGATTTCCTCCGGTTCTTCCAGCATCAGGCGGTAATCGCCTGTGAGGTACGGCTCGCACTCCGCCGCATTTACAATCACATAGTCAATGGCGCCATCATCCCCCGGCGCCAGTTTTACATGGGTGGGAAAGCCGGCGCCGCCCAATCCCACGATTCCGGCATTTTTTACGGCGGTGCGGATCTCTTCCTTTGTCAGTCCTTCCGGATCGCGGCTCTTTCCGATACCGGGTGCCGGACGGTATTCTCTGTCGTTCTCTACTATTACCGAATCGGAAATCACCCCGGTTGCCAGCATCCGTCTCTCAATGGCACGGACACGGCCGGATACGGAGCTTATGACATTGGCGGAAACAAAGCCGTCGGCCTCGCCGATTATCTGGCCTGCCAGTACTTCATCTCCTGCTGCAACTACCGCCCTTGCCGGAGCGCCGATGTGCTGCGACAGAGGGTATACCAGATCCCCCTGGGGCAGATATTCCGAAATGGCTTTCTCTTTGGTTATGTCCTTTCCGCGGAAGGGATGCACCCCGCCGCGAAAGCTTCCATAACCCATACATCAATCTCCTATTCCAGTCCCGCAACACCTTGCACAGCACACTCTGTGAGATCAATTTCCAGTCACAAAAGCATGTGCCTGAAAATCGATCTGTGCGCTTTGCAAGGCGTTGCTGATTCCAGTTCCGCAACACCTTGCACAGCACACTTTTATGAGATCAATTTCCAGTCACAAAAGCACGTGCCTGGAAATCGATCTGTGCGCTTTGCAAGGCGTTGCTGATTCCAGTCTTATGGTTTCACCACAATATTAATGATTCTCCCCGGAACATAGATTTCCTTGACAATGGTTCCGCCAAGGCGGTCCGCCACCGCTTCTTTTCCGGCGGCCACAGCCTCCTCCTTGGAAGCGCTGCTGGAGATGGTAACGGTTGCTCTTGTCTTACCGTTTACCTGAACGGCGATCTCGATCTCATCGTCTTTCATGGCCTCCTCGTCCGCAGAGGGCCATCCGTGGGCAAATACGCTGTCCTCGTGTCCCATCTGTGCCCAAAGCTCTTCCGCAATGTGGGGCGCAAAGGGCGCAAGAAGCGTAATGGCAGCCTCCAGGGTTCCGCGGTCGATGCCGTCTTCCTTCCGGGCAAGCTCTATCATTTTGTTATTATACTCCATAAATCCGGAAATAACCGTATTTAAGCTAAAACCGTCCAGACGGGTGCTGATATCGTACACCATCTTGTGGCGCAGCTTCACACTCTCGGCCGTTTCTTCGGCATTTTTATCCTTGTTGTCCAGAACCAGGTTCCAGAAACGCTTTAAGAAACGGGATACACCGTCGATGCCTCTGTCGTCCCACTCCGCATCCAGCTCCGGCGGTCCTACAAAAAGCTCATACATGCGAAGAGCATCGCAGCCATAGTCGCGGATCAGGTCGTCGGGAGATACCACATTTCCCTTGGACTTGCTCATTTTGATACCGTTCTTTCCGGTGATCATGCCCTGGTTGAACAGCTTGGTAAACGGCTCGTCAAAGTCTACCACACCGATGTCATGAAGGAACTTGGTGTAGAAGCGGGAATACAAGAGGTGAAGCACCGCATGCTCCACGCCGCCGATGTACATATCTACAGGCAGATATTTGTCCGCCTTCTCCTTGCTTACCAGCTCTTCATTGTTGTGATTATCCACATACCGCAGGAAATACCAGGATGATCCTGCCCACTGGGGCATGGTGTTGGTCTCACGCTTGGCCGGCGCGCCGCAGACGGGACAGGTGGTATTGACCCACTCGTCAATGGCGGCCAGAGGCGATTCGCCTGTTCCGGTAGGCTGATAGCTCTCCACATCCGGCAGGGTTAAGGGAAGCTGATCCTCCGGTACGGGGACGTTTCCGCAATGAGGACAGTGGATAATCGGGATCGGCTCGCCCCAGTAACGCTGACGGGAAAATACCCAGTCGCGGAGCTTGTAGTTGACAGTCTTTCGGCCGACGCCCATTTTCTCCACAATCAAGGGCGCCTCCTGCTTTAAAACTGCGGATTCCATGCCGTTCCAGTCGCCGGAATTGATCATCTTACCGCTGGCGGCTGTGTAGGCTTCCGTCATATTTTCAATCTCCACTCCGTCCTTGGCAATTACCTGGATAATGGGAATGTCGAATTTCCTGGCAAATTCAAAGTCGCGGTCGTCGTGGGCCGGCACGCACATGATGGCGCCGGTTCCGTAATCGGCCAGTACATAGTCGGAAAGCCAGATGGGAAGCTTTGCGCCGTTCATGGGATTGACCGCATAGCTTCCGGTAAATACGCCGGTTTTTTCCTTATCCTGAACGCGATCTACGTTGGAGCGCATGGAGGAGCGGAAAATGTAGTCCTCCACGGCCTGTCTTGTCTCATCGGTTGCCAGATCCTTTGCAATGGCATGCTCCGGAGCCAGTACCATAAAGGTTGCGCCGTAGAGGGTATCGGGACGTGTGGTGTATACGGTAATCTTTTCCTCACGGCCTTCTACCGGGAACTCTACCTCCGCGCCGTAGGATTTGCCGATCCAGTCGGTCTGCATCTTCTTTACCTTTTCCGGCCAGTCCAGCTTGTCCAGATCGTTTAAGAGACGCTCTGCGTAGGCGGTGATCTTCAGCATCCACTGGCGGAGATTTTTCTTGGTCACGGTGGTGCCGCAGCGCTCGCAGACGCCGTTTACTACTTCCTCGTTGGCAAGGCCGGTTTTACAGGAAGGGCACCAGTTGATGGGGAACTCCTTCTCGTAGGCTAAGCCCTCCTTGAACATCTTTACGAAGATCCACTGAGTCCATTTGTAAAATGCGGGATCGGTGGTATTTACCTCCATATCCCAGTCGTAGAGGGCGGCGATATCGTTAATCTGTTTTTTGATGTTTGCCACGTTCTCTGCGGTGGATTTGGCCGGGTGTACGCCCATTTTGATGGCGTAGTTCTCAGCCGGAAGGCCGAAGGCGTCCCAGCCCATAGGGTGAATGATGTAGTGGCCCTGCATCAGCTTGTAGCGGCTCCATACGTCGCTGATGACGTAGCCTCTCCAGTGGCCTACGTGAAGTCCGTTGCCGGAGGGATAGGGGAACATATCCAGACAATAATATTTTGGTTTTTTTCCGTCGTTGACATTTACCGGGTGCTCTTCCCAGTGCTTGCGCCATTTTTCTTCTACTGCGCGGTGATTGTAAGGTGCTGCCATTATTTTACACTCCTCTTTCTCTTTTTCGGCTCTAATGGAATATCAATTGGCTGTTTGCCGGAATTGAGCCTGATTTCACTAAATTTTATCATAAACACAGAGGGGCAATTTGTCAAGCAAATTGCCCCCGGATGGATTGACGCTTATTTCAGCTCCATAACCTCCCAGGTTTTTGTTCCTTCCAGACAGTTCATCGTGATCCGGTCACCCGGCTCATAGCGGACGATCTCTACAAAATCAGCCAGACTGATTTCAAAGATGTCCTCGGAGTTTTCCAGCATCAGATAATAATAGGTGTTGCCTTCTATGACTCCGGAAGTAATCTTGCGGATAATGCCGGTCCGTTCCCGGATGGCGTCCTCGTCTGTCTGCGTAATCTGATTTTCCGCCATTAAGACGCGGTAGGCTTTTTCACATTCCGCGGCGGTGTCGCCGATTGCCACTATCTGATAACGCTGAATATTTACCATTGCGTATTTTTTCACCAGGCCGGCCCCGTCCTTTAATGCCAGGAAGTAGGTGGGTTCGCCGGAGATATTCAATAGTAATGGAAATGCCGCCTGATAGCCCAGGTTTTGCACCTGCCCTTCCGCGGAGGACATAGCGGAATACTCTTCCGCCCCGGCGCAGGTGTAGTAGCGCGTCTCCATCGTACGCTGATTCATCAGCACAAAGCCTACGTTGGACTCGTCTCCCGACACGGAGGTCACTCCGGTGTACACCCACACGTCGTCATCCATCGCAATATAGTTGAAGCCGTCCGTGGTCCTCAGACAGCCGCGCTGCCCTAAGATACTGTTGAAATAACCGTTTTTCAGGATGCCGTGATAGTCGTAAAGCTGTACCAGCAGATCTGCCGGATATACGCGATCCACCCACTCCGGCACCTGATCCACATCCATGCTCCAGGTTTCTCCGGTAACGGCATTGCAGAGCACCACTTTTCCTATGGTCTGACCGCCGAATAAGCCTACATTGAACTGCTTCACCGGACAGATCCAGTATGGGGTTCCCTCGTCGTCAATCTCAAAGCTTAGCTGATCGAAAATATAGGTGGGGTAATTAAAACGCAGATGGCGGTAAATATTCCGTCCGAAGTATTCGGACATGGAATAGCGAATGGGCTGCTCCAGCTTGACGCACTCCGTCTCCTGGGTCGCCATATCGATCATAATGTAAGCCGGGATACCGTCGGCCTGATTGGTCAGCCATTTGATGGGACTGGCGTAGACAAGTGGTGTTACACGGACAGGCTTTCCCCGGTAGTTGATCTGGCTGTAGATGCTGCTCACCTCAAACTGGGACACGTATTCCACCATAGTTCCCATTTTCCGGTTGCCCAAAAGCTCCGCAGAGGCTTTGTCGAGAAGCGGAATCTGGTTGTAGTCTACGGGCTTGATGTCCTCGGTAAACTCACGGTTCTCCACGGTCAGAAGCTGCTGGTATTTTTTTGCATTGATAATGGGGGAGGAAAGCAGGCTTCCTATCAGCAATATTGCCACCAGCAGAACCAGGATTCCGAAGCTCAGCTTGGTAAAGGTGACGCCTTTTTCCTTTTCATACTCCAGTTTTCCGGTCTTTGTGAAGCGGATTTTTCTCCAGGAAAACAGGAGGACGATGACTGCCCAGCCGCAGATTAGAAACATCCAGGTTCCTGTGGCGTGGATGTTGAAGGCTGGGATGGTTACATAGTAGTAGATGCAGGCCGCCAGAAGCAGTACGATGATAAGAGGCAGCTTTTTTAAGGATTTTTTCATTTAATTCCTTCCTTTTCATGAGGTACCCGCAGGGTATGCTTTGCCGGATAAAATCCGCCTATCCCAAAAGGGTATGTGTTCATGGGATACGATATCCTTATGTTTGGATATAGGAGGTATTGTACTCCGTTTTATAGTATTTTACAAGAAATTTTAAATGCAAATAGTGTGAATAGTGTGATGTAAATTTCTTATCCTCAAGTTCTTCTGCAAACCCGGTGCTGCTTCCGAAAAAGGCCTTCAAATTTCTTCTCACTCATATATACTGCCCGCTTCCCTGGCTGCGGCATCCACATTCTTTGTAGCCACAACCTCCACCCCCGTACCGGCCACATCTTTTAGAACCACATCCCCGATGCGGACCGGCGCCTGAAGCCGAATGTTTCTAAGTGCCCGAATACAGGCAAATATTTTTTCTTTGGGAATGGCCTCCCTTGTCTTTACCGACAGCACCGGAAGGCTTCCGCCGATAATCGGAACGGTCGTTGTAACCATCCGCACCGGGGACGTCACCTCATTACGGGCGTATACCTCTCCCCGTTTGCAGGTATTTCCTTTTATCCCAAGAATGTTTTTTCCATCCATTTCAACCGTAAGAGCGCAGCCTAACGGACAATTAATACAGATCAGATTTTTTATTTCCACGAGGCTCACTCCCTCTCAATCCTTATGGTTATCCGCTTTAAATTCGGATAGTGCAAAAGTGTCTCCCTCTCAAGGACGAACTCCTCCATCTCCCCGGGAGCCGCTATTCGGCGCCTGCGGTGGAACATCCTCTTATTATCAAAATAAACACTTACATAGCAGTTCTGATATACCCTGTCCACCCGAAAGCGCAGGGGAAGCTTCTCCTCCATTCGGGCTGTGTAAATCGTTTGCGGAACCGTGTAGCGCACTCCGGCTCCTGGCTCCAGCCATATGCCGCCGGATTTTGCTTTCCACCCATCTGTATTTTTCACATAGGCCGCTGCGTGTCTGCCTGCCGCCGCTGCTTCCTCCGACACAAAATCCACCAGATCGTGCACATGCAGTACGTTCCCGCAGGCAAATACACCTTCCAGGACTGTTTCCAGACTTTCATTGACCCTCGGCCCGGAGGTGGCCGGATTCAGCTCCACGCCCATTCCCTTTGACAGCTCATTTTCTGGTATCAATCCCACGGAAAGAAGAAGCGTATCACAGGCATAGTCCTCCTCCGTGCCGGGGATGGGCTTTCCCTGCTCGTCAACCTCCGCCAATGTAACGCCTTCCACACGTTCCTTTCCCTTGATATCTATCACAGTATGACTTAATTTCAGCGGAATGTCATAGTCATCAAGGCACTGGACAATATTTCGCTTCAGTCCGCCGGAGTACGGCATAAGCTCTGCAACAACCTGAACTCTTGCGCCCTCCAGCGTCATTCTTCTTGCCATAATCAGCCCAATATCACCGGAACCGAGAATCACAACCTCGCGGCCCGGCAGTATGCCTTCCATATTCACAAGCCGCTGGGCCGTTCCCGCAGAATAAATACCAGCCGGGCGATATCCGGGAATATTGAGAGCTCCTCTCGGCCTTTCCCGGCAGCCCATAGCCAGAATCACTGCTCTGGCCTGAAGCTCAAACAAGCCTTCCTCCCGGTTCATTGCCGTCACAAGCTTCCCATGGCTGATATTTATAACCATGGTATTTAAGCGGTATTCAATCTTCAGCTCCTTTACCCGGCTGATAAAACGCTCCGCATATTCCGGTCCTGTAAGCTCTTCTTTGAATGTATGAAGGCCGAAGCCATTATGGATACACTGATTTAAAATGCCGCCAAGCTCTCGGTCACGCTCCAGGATTAAAACACTCCCGATTCCGCTTTCCTTGGCCGAAATAGCAGCTGCAAGACCCGCAGGGCCTCCGCCGATAATGACAATATCGTAGCTTTTCATATTTTACAGTCTTATCCCTTTCCTGTTGCAAAATCACATCAGCTCTGGAGAGCTATATGGCATCATTTTTCTTAAAATACGGGACAGATATATTACTAAACCTCTAAGCTTTTACTGAGTGTCCTTATTAACACCGGAAAGCATCCGAGATGCACCGCCGGATTTTGTGATATCCCTGATATTCATACCAAGCTCCCTGGCCAAGATCTCCATAACCCTCGGCGCGCAGAATCCTCCCTGGCACCGTCCCATTCCGACCCTCGTTCTTCGCTTGATGCCGTCTAAGGACTTTGCCCCTAAGGATCGGTGTATGGCATCGAGGATTTCTCCCTCGGAAATCATCTCGCAGCGGCAGATCAAATTGCCATAGGCGGGCTTCTCCTGAATCAAGGCGTTTCTCGCCTCCGTGCTCAGGGTATTGGGATTGAGAACGCCTTTTCTTGCAGAAATAAATTCCCCTTTTTCCTTGAGATTCATTTTTTCCCTTAATATTGAAGCCACCATTTCCCCGATTGCAGGACAACTCGCAATTCCAGGAGATTCTATGCCAATGCAATCAATAAAACCCTTCACATCCTCCGCTTCTTCTATGATAAAATCATCCCCCTGAGCATGGGCACGAAGTCCGGCAAAGGAAGTAATCGTCTGCCTTAAGGGAAGATTTCTCACACTTCTTCCTGCCTTTTTAAGCACCTGTTCAAGGCCCTCTTGGGTGGTATTGGTTCCTTCCTTGTCCTCTGTCTCTATAGCCGTAGGGCCCATGAGAAGATTGCCATGAACGGTCGGCGTAACGAGTATCCCCTTCCCCCTCTCATCCGGCAGCTGGAAAATTGTCCTGGTTACATGGTTCCCTGCTTCCTTATCCAAAAGACAGTAGTCACCGCGCCTTGCCGTCAGACGTAATTCCCTTTTACTCACCATATTATGAATTACATCCCCGTAAAGACCGGCAGCGTTGACCACATATCTTGCCTCTATGACTCCCTTAGTCGTATAAAGAGCAAAGCCGTTCTCCAGCTTTTTTATGTCTTTTACCTCAGTTCCAAACTTAAATTCCACACCATTTGCACAAGCATTTTCAGCCAAGGCAATGTTCAGTCCGAAAGGACAGACAATTCCTGCTGTAGGCGCATACAAAGCAGCATAGACATCCTCTGCCACATTTGGTTCCATACCGAGAATTTCTTCTTGATTCAAAATCCGAAGAGCCCTCACACCATTTACCTGCCCTCTGTCATAAAGAGCTTTAAGCTTCGGAAAATCCGCCTCCTGAAAACACAGAACCAGAGAGCCTGTCCGCTCAAAGGGAAAATCAAGCTCTCTTGCCAGGCTTTCCATTCTCTCATTCCCCCGCACATTGAGCTTTGCCTTCAAGGAACCAGGAGCGGCATCATAGCCTGCATGAACTATGGCGCTGTTTGCCTTGGAGGTTCCACAACAGACATCCTCCTCCTTTTCCAATACACAGATATCTGCCTGATAACGAGACAGTTCACGGGCAGATACTGCGCCGGACACACCGCTTCCGATGATTACAATATCATACATTACCATTCGATCCTTTCAGGTATATTTTTCAATGCTCCCCTCTGCAAAACAAGGGGGGGAACTCAAACATTTGTTCACCAAGTACATAAATTTCAAATTCCAGAAGCTATAATTCAAAATTTATATCAATATCACTTCTTGTTAATCTTCTGCTGGATCTCTTCCTCCGCCTCTTCCTTAAAATCTTCAATCTGCTCCGCACTCATCTGGGGAAGCTCCTCCGTAGAGGACACACCAAAGCTCCGCAAAAAATCCTCCGTAGTACCAAACAAAAGCGGACGCCCCGGAGCATCCAGGCGCCCCACCTCTTCAATCAATCCATACTCCACCAGCTTATTCACCGCATGATCACACTTAACCCCGCGGATCTTCTCAATCTCCAGCCTTGTCACCGGCTGCTTATAAGCCACAATAGAAAGCGTCTCCAGCAGCACTTCCGTAAGCGCATACTTTTTCGGCTGCTTTGCAATACGAATCAAATAATCATAATACTCCGTTTTCGTACAAAGCTGACAGGCATCCTGAAGCTCCAAAAGCCGAATCCCCCGATCCTCCATCTCATACCGCTCCTTCATCCCCTGCAGCAGCTCCCATACCTTTTTTGTCTCCACCTCCAATGCCCCTGCCAAATGAGCAATCTCCACAGAGTCCCCCATAGTAAACAAAATAGCCTCCATAACTGCCATCATTCTTTGATCATCCACAATCCATTCCTCACAATTCCATGATTTACAATCCCAATCTAAAACGCCTCAATCAAAATCTCCCCAAAAGTCTCATCCTGCCGCACAGTAATCTTCCCAGTCTTCATCAGCTCCAGCACCGCCAAAAAAGTCACAATCACATGAATCTTACTCTTCTTCGCTTCCTGCTCCAAAAGATTCCGAAAGCTAAAACGCTTATGCTCCTGGATATAAGCCTCCACAGAGGACATTTTATCCTCCAAGCTGACCTCTTCCTTTTCAATATCCCCAAACTTGCTGCGCACCGGATCAATCTTGTCCTCCTGCCTGCGCAGAATCGATTTAAAAATCTCGTTAAGCTTCCGAAGGGTCAGATCCCCCACAAGCTCATCCAAATCCACAGGCTCAATGTAAGAAGCCACCTCGTCAGGAATCGTTGCCTCCTTATAAAGAACCTTAGCCGCCAAACTCTGACGGTCTTTCAGCTCCAGGGCCATATACTTATACATCTTGTACTCCAAAAGACGCTCCACCAGCTCGGCCCTGGGGTCAATCTCCTCCCCTTCCTCGTCCACCTCAGCCGGAAGCAGAAGCTTGGCCTTAATCTCCAGAAGCGTCGCCGCCATCACCAGAAATTCACTCATGGTATTGAGATCCTTCGTCTCCATAGCCCGGATATACTCCATATACTGATCCGTGATCATCACAATCGGAATATCATAAATATCAATTTTGTTACTCTCTATCAAATGCAGAAGAAGATCCAGAGGACCTTCAAATATCGGTAATTTTACGGGAATGCCCATAATCCCATCTCCATCTTTATTCCAATTCCGTAACACCTTATCCATACACCAATCACAAATCTAGTTCCAGTCACAAAACCATGCGCCCGAAAATCCATTTATGCACGGATAAGAAAACGATTCCAGTTCCAAAATACTCCGTTATTCCTTGCCGTCCTTCGGATGCAGATGAATCACAGACAGCTCCGCCGGATTAAAAATGCGAATATTGACCGTGTGCGTGCCAAGCCCCCGGCTCACCACCAGATTTTTGCCGTCCTTCTTAAAATGACCTGCATCATACTTCGGAAACAGCTTTGCCTGAGGAGAAATCACTCCTCCAATCCCCGGAATCCGAATAATTCCTCCATGAAGATGCCCGGATACGGTCAGATCCGCCCCCCATGCTGCATAGCTGTCAAAGTACACAGGATTGTGGGCCAGAAGAATATTGTAGCAATCCCTGTCCGGCACACCAAAAGCTTTTGTCAGTTCTTCCGCCTGAAAAGGGATATGGTTCCGTCTCTCGTAATACCGCCAGTCAAGCTCAAAACCGTAGATCCGCATCTTAAGTCCATTTTTTTCAAAAAGAGTACTCTGATTTTCCAACAGAACCACACCGCAATCCCGAAGCCCTTTTGCATACTCCTGGTACATGGTTCCGTAAATCTTCGGACGAAGCCTCATACGGTATTCATGATTACCGTTCCCATAAAAAACGGGAAGCCTTCGCTCCTGCAGCCTGCGAAAAAGGTCCAGGGCCGGAGTAAAGGATTCCTCACTGTGGGCAATCAGCATATCGCCTGCAACCAGAACGGCGTCCGGCTTCTGCTCTTCCACAGCTTTAAGAAGCAGCTCATTCCCCGGGCCGTACACATGGTTGTGCATATCAGCCATAAGAACAAAGGTCAGACCCTTACTGCCTCTTGAAAGCTTTTCCGTATTCAGATGGTAGTGAAATTGTTTAAATTCAGACATGGGGATAGAATATCATAAAACCCTGAAAAATGCAATTTCTTTGTTTTACAATCGCTCTCACCCTCCGATCATCACCCCCACATTCCCATACAGCGCAATCCTGACAACGCCGCACAGAATCAGATGCAGCGGATAATAGAGATAGAAAAACCATTTCATTCCCTTCCACGTCCCCCGCTCTCCATTGTAGCGCCGTAAAAGAGGAATGGTAAGCGCCGTAAACAGCTGAATAAGCCCATAAAGAGGATGAATGAAAATCACGTATACCAACGCATAGAGAGAGACACAGGCCATCATCCCCATCATCTGCTTTTTAAAATTCCCTCTGTTCTCCGAAACCTGAAGAATCGCCAGCACCGCAATACTGCTCCAGTCCGCCGGAAATGCAAGCAGGGTAATTCCTATCACCAGCAAGGTTTTCTGCCATTGCCGGAAGCTCTTATGCTCATTGACATACAAGGCCGCCGTTCCCAAAAACAAGGCCCATAGAACGCTTGTCTGGTTAAACACAGAGGTTTGAAACGGAATAAAGGGAATCCCAAATGCAAAATTGTAAGCAAAATGACCCGCTATGGCAAACAATAGCAAACGGAAGGCATATTTCTTCCGATTGTGTGTGTAATGCCACCCCTCCGCCACAAAAAACCAGAAAATAGGAGCCGCCATTCTTCCGATGATATGAATCAGCAGAATCCACCAATCCGTAGGATAATTCGGCCAGATAACAGACGCTGCGTGATCTATCGTCATGGCAAATAACGCTATCACTTTTAACTGGTTTCCGCTCAATCTCTTTTGCATTTTGTCATTCCTTTCATTCCATATATAAATACATTCATTATGAAATAATGCTTTGCAAACCGAAACTTATTGCGTAGTTCCGCACTTACCGCATACGCCCGTCTGAGGCGAAACGGCAGCACTCCCGCAGACCATACAGGCCGCATCCGAAAAAAATCCGGCTCCTGTCTCTTGGTTTCGGATTCCATAGCAGCCAAGCTGCCTTTCGCTCTCCCCGTCCCATTCATAGCGGCCTGGCCACCAGCTTAGAAACTCCTCGGACAAATCGGAAACGGATTTTTCCGGCAGATAAAGGACAAATTCCGTCCCGGATTCCAGGCCCAAAGGCTCCGCACCAACATACAAAATCTCATCCCGAATCTCTTCAAAGCCGGTGTTCTTCCTTCTCCTGGTCCGTTCCTTCCGTTTTCGCTGTTTCCTTTGCATAAAACCAGAAATATTCCTCTTCTACAAAAACCATAATCGCGCCGTCACCGGAATCAAAGGTATAAGGATTCCCTATGCCGCCGAAATTGGACTGGCCGTTCTCCGTCGGAAGCTCTCCTGCCTTGGTAGTGGAAAGTATTTCTCCCTCCACACAGCCGGCATCTCCCATAGGCCCTGTTTCCTCTGTCCCATAGTAAAGGGTGTCATTTACCATGAAAACCCGATCCTCCGGCTCAACCTTTTCCTCTTTTTTAGAACAGCCTGAAACTGCCAGAAGAAGCAATGCCGCGATTATGCAGATATTTCGATATTTTTTCACATTCATTCTCCCCATTTCCGCACTTCTTATTAGACAAGCAATCGTACATCATTTCCCTGCCGTCACTCTTTTTCAAAGACCTCATACTGCTTCTTCGGTCCGCCGCACACCGGGCAGCGCTCGGGCGCCTTGTCTCCGGTCATCACATAGCCGCAGACAGGGCAGACATAAATCACCTCCCTGGTGAATCTGTCCGGATCCGCCGCTTCCTTTAAGAGCGCGGCATGTTCCTTTTCCGCAGCCGCAGCGCCGGCATAAGCCTGCTCCGCCAGCGGAAATTCATGCTCCTTTGCATAGTCCGCAAGCATCCGGTAGAAATATTCCTGTTCAAACTCCTCTCCCGGGACAAAAGCTGCCGCCGTTTCCAGGAACGGCGCAGGACGATCCAGTACGGAGTAAAAACTCCGCGCATGATAATATTCGGAAGCCGCAAGTGCACGAAACAGGTTGGCAATCCTCTTCATTCCTCTGCGCTCCGCCCGATCCGCGAACATCATATATTTGAAATGAGCCATCAGCTCACCCTCTACTGTCTCTTTCAGCTTCTGGCTTAAAATACCATCCTTGCGCTCACGTCCGTAACAGTCCTCCGAAAGATTTATGACCTGATGGTGCAGGCTTCCGTCCTTCTCATAGAAATGCACCACATGATGCTCCACATCACAGGCACGAATGTCCTTTGACACATCCTCAATCATAGCCCCGCCGCCACCGGTGCAGATCAGCGGAATCCCGTCCACGCAATCCTCAAATCCGGAATGGACATGACCGCAGAGGAGATATTTTACTTTCTGTTTCCAAGGCTCATAGGCTTTTTTCAGACGGGCAAATTCTTCCTCAGTTACGCAGTTTAAGATGAAATGGTTTGGCACAGGGATGTGAAATGCAATGATCACCTGCTCCACATCTTCCATAGCCAGGACACCGGACAAAAGCTCCATGCCCTCCTCCTCAAAGGTTCGCTTTGCATTGTCCAGTACAACTACGGCAAATTTTTCTGCAAGAAGTGCGTAGTTCTTTTCTCCGAAATACTCTGTATAAGCTCCCGTATCGTGGTTTCCCCGAAGGGCATAGACTCTGTTTCCTGCTAAAATCTCCGTAAGCTCCTGGATCGTCTGATAATGATGCCTGGTTCCTGCGGGCACCAGATCTCCCACAACAAGCGTAATATCATCCCTGCCGGTCTCCTCCAAGGCTCCCGCATATACTTTCATATTGTAGGTTCCAAGGCCCTCACAGCCCGGATCACCGATCACTCCTATGGAGCGCACACCCGGAAGCCGGATAATAGACTCCGATACTTTTTGAATCTTATTATTATTCATTTTGTTATCCTTTCATGATTGATTCCTTGCACTTCTTATCCCTTGATATAGGATTCCCTGTAATTCTCTGTCAATGCATCCCCTTACAGACGCCTCCTCTTTGGAATAGACTACAGCCCGATTCAACGTACGAGAGCGGATTCCCCTCTAGGAAAATCCGCTCCCATACTCTTTACTGCGGCTTTACGGCCGCATTTCTCTTATTCCTCTGCAGCTCTCGCTGCCACTTCCCTCTCCTGTACATCAGACGGAGCCTGCTCATAGCGTGCAAACTCGTATGCATAGACACCGCTTCCTCCTGTCATGGAGCGTAGGTCTGTGGAATACCCGAAAATCTCGGTCATAGGCACATCTGCCACAACCTCCTGCTTGCCGCCTGCTACCGGATTCATGCCCAGTACACGGCCGCGGCGCTTATTCAGATCGCCCATAACGTCTCCCGTATACTTATCGGGAACCGTAACGGTCATAGAACAGATAGGCTCCAAAAGCACCGGACTTGCATCCATAAAGCCCTTCTTAAACGCCTGAACGGTGGCTGTCTTAAACGCCATCTCCGAGGAGTCTACCGGATGGTAAGATCCGTCATAGAGTACCGCCTTCACGCCTACAACGGGATATCCGGCCAGAGGTCCCTTGATAACGGATTCCTGCACACCCTTTTCCACAGCCGGGAAGTAATTCTTGGGAACGGCTCCGCCCACTACAATCTGATCGAATACATAAGCCGTCTCCAAATCTCCCGATGGCTCAAAGGTCATCTTCACATGGCCGTACTGTCCGTGCCCGCCGGACTGCTTCTTATACTTGGAATCCACATCCGATTTCTTGCGGATGGTCTCGCGGAAGGCAACCTTTGGACGGCTCAGCTCTACTGCAACCTTAAACTTCTCCTCCAGCTTACTTACAACCACATCCAGGTGCTGATCGCCCATGCCGTAAAGCAGAGTCTGACGGTTCTCGGAATCATTGACAGCCTTAAGAGTCAAATCCTCTTCCATCATCTTCGTAAGTGCCTGGGAAATCTTATCCTCATCTCCCTTATTCTTTGCCTTATAGCACATGTATGTATAGGGCTTGGAAACCTCGGTTCTTCCGAACGCCACCGGTGTAGCCTTGGTGGAAAGGGTATCTCCCGTCTTGGTACTGTTCAGCTTGCCGATAGCTCCGATATCGCCTGCGTGAAGCTCCGAAACCTCGATAGGCTTATTGCCCTGCATTACATAGAGCTTGCTCAGCTTTTCCTCTGTCTCCTTATCCTGGTTGTAGAGGGCATCGTCAGATTTGATAACGCCGGAGGACACCTTGATAAGAGAATATTTTCCGATAAAGGGGTCCACGATGGTCTTAAATACATAAGCGGATTTTGCCTTAGAGAAGTCGTAATTTGCCTCGAAAATCTCGTTGGTCTTGGTGTTGATGCCGTTGCAGGCCTTTTTATCCGGGCTTGGGAACAGCTCTACAATGTCATTCATCAGATTGTGAATGTTCCGAAGCTCCGCACTGGAACCCATCGAAACGGGAATCACGGAACCGTCGCCCACATTGAACTTCATGGCCGCACGAATCTCGCTGACGGTAAATTCCTCCCCGTTGAAATAACGCTCCATAAATTCATCGGAGGTCTCCGCAACCGCATCTAAAAGGGCCTCCCGGCAGATGGCCAGGTTTTCTTTGGAATATTCCGGAATCTCACAAGGCTCACGCTTGCCGATGTCCGTAAAGCGGCGGCCTTCCATCTTGCACACATTGATGTAGCCCACAAACTTCTCATCCTCGCGGATAGGCTGATAGAAGGGAGCAATCTTCTTGCCGTAGCGCTCGGTTAAGTCCTCTACCACCTGGCGGAAGGATGCATGATCCACGTCCATCTCGGTTACAAAGAACATCCGGGGCAGCTTGTACTTTTCGCACATCTCCCATGCCTTTTCCGTTCCTACCTCCACGCCGGCCTTACCGGATACCACGATAATTGCGGCGTCCGCAGCGGCCACAGCTTCCTCTGCCTCGCCTACAAAGTCAAAATATCCCGGTGCGTCTAAAATATTTATTTTGCAGTCCTGCCAAATCAGCGGAATCACGGAAGTGCTGATTGAGAACTTTCTCTTAATCTCTTCCTTATCGTAATCACTGATGGTATTCCCGTCGGTTACCTTGCCGATTCGGGTCGTAAGCCCGGATACATATGCCATAGCTTCTACCAGACTGGTCTTACCACAGCCGCCGTGTCCTAAGAGCACTACGTTGCGAATCTTGTCAGTTGTGTAAATGTTCATGCCTTATCCTCCAAAATTTTTTTGCGTCTCCGCGCCTTCTTTCCGCCCCGGAGACCGCCATGTATATATTCTACTAAAAATTGAGAAAAAGTTCAAGTGTTTTATACAGATCGACAAGCGAATCCCTGGGTGAAGCTATCAAAAGGCCGAAAAAAATAACAAGAAATTCCTGTTTTGGATCTTATTCCTTTTTCAAATACCAGTAAAAGAAAAACCTTTAAATATTTTAGCACCTATTTAGCGGCACTCGCCTTCAGGCTGCTAGTTCTCACTGTATTGATAATCCCTTTGCATACGTAAAAGAAATCACAGCTCTCGGAGCAGTCTCTAAGTAAGCCTGTTCTTTATGCATAATATCAATAATCGCATCCTTTGTACAGCTTCCGAAAATGCGGATTATCTCATCAAGAATCTCTCGGTCTTCTTGAGAAAGATACTGATACTCCGCACTCTTTGATTTTTTAAAAAAATATCCCGTTCCATCTCCCAACTCAATTTCATCATATTCTACACCATAAAGATCAATAATGGAATCATGAGCAATGGGAACTGCTCCCATCGGAAGCGCCTGATAAATAAGACCTGTTATCGCATACCCCCTGCGTTTAAATGATAAAGCATCGGAATACCACAGAAGCTTCATCAGTTTTACCTTGTAAAGCTTCACTACCTGCGGAGCATTTGAAAAGTAGCGGATAACATCAACCACTTTATCCAGGGATAGTCTTACATTCCCGTTATATTCAAGCTTGTCATGAAATCTTGCATATTGGGCAAAGATTGCTTTTCGAAGGTATCGATCCCGCTCCTGCTCAAAAAGTCTTGCGGCCGCTTCCCTATATTTAGCATAGGAAACAGCCGGAATAGAATCCTTTGCCAGTTCCAATAAGACCAGAAACCATTCCGGATCTTCCGAAAGCTTCCTCAAAATCGTATCATGGGCAGCATCCTGTATCTGATGCCCCTCGTATCTGGTAATTGTCTTTTTTCCCCACCCCAATAAAAGACAAAGATCGCTCTGGCTCATATTATACTTTCCGCGAATGGAAGAAATATCCTCTGTGGTCAAGAGTCCCTGCTTTCTTCGATATGCATCCTTCATGGAAATGTCGTTGGAACGCATCTGATTTTCGTCCCCGTAATACTCCTTAGCTTTACTACAATAGTAGTATTCTGCCGGATATTCTACCAAGATACCTTTAAAAATATTTTTGTCAATGCAGCTTACCGTTTCTACTTCATGCTCTTCCATGCAGCTTAAGCAAAACATTTTTTTTCGATTCAGCAATTTCCTGCTCACAAACTCACCACCTTCTTACTTCCTGGCCTGTGCCTTTGTTCCCTCAGGCAACGAGTTAACCGGACATGCCGGCATTTCCATTTGGCGACTCTCGACATTCAGAGGGATAACAACGGAATGTTCTCCATATGGAAACATCTCCGGTGTAAATGCTTCCGCCGCAAAATGAAATGACATTACAAAAGCAGTATGCTTCCCATAAGCTGATAAAAGCTCCACTCTTATCTTAATATACACATCCTTACTGCCATTATATACCTTTCCAAATTCACGCATTTCGCTTCGTTTGGGAAATCGCAGATCTTTAACGGTTCGCATATATTCCTTTACCGTTAAAGTCTTAAGCTCTCTGCGCAATGCATCTGCCGGATTCTCGTTCGGAAATAATTTTGCAATGGTATATGCATTTGTCTGACGTATCTCTCTCTTCTGATCAACCTGTCGCACCTCCTGGAATGTAATCTGTGCATCATGATCCAGGGCATATTTTAAATTCTGTAAATAAGAACGAACCTCCAACTCGCTCTCAATCCTTGACTTCCCATCCGTCAATTATATATCCTCCCGGTTTAGTATCAATTGATACCATTTTACTATTATTAAATAATACTGTCAATAATTTCAAACAAAATTTTACATTACCTAATTGAAATATGTGCCGTAAACCTCCTCCAGTCTCCGCCTCTGTGCCCCTTTCAGCGTCTGCCCGTAGATCTGCTCCGCCAGAGCCTTTGCCTGTTCATAGTAAGCCTCCTGCTGCCCCCGGTCGGTTTCCTGGGCAATCTGCGCAATCAGCGCTTCAATGCGATCCGCCAGAGCGTGATCGTCCCGGTAATTCTGTACCGTATAGCCCGGCGAAAGCACCTCTGAGCCGTCTCTTCCCGGATAGTATTTCTCATCTCCGTTTACAATCTCCGTGGTAGTCTCAAAGCGCTCATGCTCCGAGCCTTCCACAAGGGCCTCCATCGCGTCCTTCCAGATCTGGGCCGGATAGCTTCCTCCGTACAGGTTGTTCAGCTCTCTCGGCATATCGTAGCCGACCCAGACCGCCATCGCATAGTCCGGAGTGACTCCCACAAACCAGCCGTCCTTGCTGTTGTTGGTGGTTCCCGTCTTTCCGGCGGCCTCCACCGTACTCTTCCATCCCATTTTTCTTGCCGTGCCCTTCTTGATGACGCCCTGTAAAATATCTATCATCAGCTCCGCCTGCCCTGCCTCGTAAACCTGCCTGGTTTCATAAGGCTCATAAAGCTCCTCCCCGTATTTGTCCAAAATGGATACAATACAATCCGTCTGCTGAAATTTCCCGTGATTTGCCACGCAGGAGTAAGCGTTTGCCATCTCTACGGTTGTCGTCCCGTAGGTAAGGCCGCCCAGAGAGGAAGCCGGATAAAAATCATCGGGCACAATCCGGGCAAAGCTCATGTCCTGAAGGTAGGACAGCCCGGCTTCCGGGGTGATCTCGCAGAAAAGCCGCCAGGCCACGCCGTTTTTGGAGCTTTCCACCGCAGCACGGAGGGTGGTTTTGGCGCCGTACATTTCCAGAACCTTTTCCGGTTCCTCCTTTGCCTTTTCCACGTTAATATCTGTCACCGCGGACCGATCCGTATAGCCCCGCTCCAGGGCCGGCAGGTAGACGATCAGCGGCTTGATGGAGCTTCCCGGCTGGCGGTAGGACTGATAGGCCCGGTTCAGGGTATAGGTGCCGTTATTCTGGGTTCTTCCTCCTACAATGGCCTCTACCTTGCCGGTTTCATTGTTCACCACGGTAGCCGCTCCCTGGAGGGCAAACTGACCGTTTTCCGTCATTTCCTCGTCAAAGGCCAGAGCATTATCCACGCTCTCCTGAAGAAGCTTCTGCTTTTCCTTATTTAAGGTGGTTTGGATGACATAGCCTCCCGTATACAGCTCCGCACGCAGACGCTCGTAGGATTGATTGTAGGTTTCCATGTAAAAGTTGTAGTCTTCCATTGTGGCAAAGGAGCTGCGGAACAGAAAGCCGTCCAGCTTCATCAGATAGCGGATGGCGCAGTCAATGGCGTAGGTGGTTTCATAGTCCTTGATTTCTATGGGCTTTTTTTCATTGAGAACAAGATCCTCCCGAAGCGCCTGGATACGCTGGGTCTCCGTAATCATCTCGCATTCCTGCATATCTTTCAGCACCTTGTCCCGTCTTGGAAGGGCGTTGCCGCTGTTTTTCAGCGGATCGTAGTAGGAGGGGGAATTGGGAACCGCACACAAATAGGCTGTCTCATTTAAAGACAGCTCACTGGCCGGCTTGTTGAAATAGAACTGCGCCGCCGCCTCGATGCCGTAACAGTTGTTGGCAAAGTAGATGTTGTTGATATAAAATTCTATGATTTCTTCCTTGGAATACTTTTTTTCCACCTCCAGGGCATAGCAGATCTCCTTGACTTTTCGCTCCAGGGTGACTTCTTTTGTGATAAATACGTTCCGCACAAGCTGCTGGGTGATGGTACTGGCGCCGTGGACCGTCTCGCCTCCTGAGGCAACAAACTCCACGCCGACCCGGATCATTCCTTTTATGTCTATGCCTTTGTGCTCCCAGAATCTTCTGTCCTCAATGGCGATGAAGGCATTGACTACATTCTCCGGGATTTCGTCGAAGGTCAGGTAGATCTTGCTCCCGTTTCCCGACAGCTCGGTGAGCAAGCTGCCCTCGTCGTCGTAGAAGTAGCTGGTGAGATTGCGTTTGAAGGTATTGGTGTTGGACTCCTCCACGATCTTTTTTGCTTCCTGGCTGTATTCCTCGTATAAGGGGTAGACCTTATAGATAACGGCCCCGCCCAGGGCAAGGATGGCTGTGATGCTTAAGAAAAGGAGGATTTTGAATAGTCTTTTTAAAAATTTCATAGTCCTGTTCCATTCCGGATTTATTTTAAACCTGTCTTCTGTCCATATCAATTTTATATTCATAAGCACAGCTTTTTATTGCTGTCTTTCGAATTCTTTTTTGAATTATAACATTTTCCTAATATTGAAACAATCTGAATTTTTCAAGCTTGCACAAAGCCATAGAAAACGTTATAGTAGAATATGTAGAAAGAAGGGATGAAGTATGCGGATCACATATATCGGACACAGCGGATTTTATGCGGAACTGGAACATGCTCTGCTGCTGTTTGATTTTTATGAAGGTACACTTCCAAAATTCCCCTGCGGGAAAACGCTTTATATATTCGCCAGTCACCGCCATCCGGATCATTTTAATCCTGAGATTTTTCGTCTGGCAGAGGAGAAGGAAGATACCTTTTTTATTCTGTCAAGCGATATCTGGGAATGTCGGATTCCTAAGGAGCTTAAGGCCCAGGCAGTACGTCTTAAGCCAAACGAACGCCGTTCCTTTGAAAATATAATGGTTCAAACCCTGAAATCAACGGATGAGGGCGTCGCTTTTCTGGTCATGTGCGGAGGAAAACGTATTTACCATGCGGGGGACTTGAATGATTGGCGCTGGCCTGGAGAACCGGAGAATTGGAACCGGCAGATGAAGGAAAACTTTGATAAGTATATTGAACCGCTACGAAATATGCATATAGATGCGGCTTTCGTTCCCCTGGACCCCAGACAAGAGGACTATTACTGCTTGGGGCTTGATTACTTTTTGTCTCTGACCGCCGGCGGCAATCCCTCTGAACGGATTTATCCTATGCATTGCTGGGAGGATTATCAGATTATAGATCGGTGGCTTCTGGAACATCCTGAGCACCCCGAACGGGAACGAATTATGCATATTACAGCGCGCGGGCAGAGTTTCTTGCAGTAAAATACTTTATTTATGACATGAAAATCATCTGCATATGCGGATCGCAGAAAGGAGAAAAATACAATGAATTTTCAATTTGCGCACTACAATTACAATGTAATCAATCTGGAGAAATCCCTGCGTTTCTATGAGGAAGCCCTTGGACTCAAGGAAGCCCGCCGGAAGGAGGCAGAGGACGGCAGCTTTATTCTCTCCTACCTCGCCGACGGCAAGACCGGCTTTCAGCTTGAGCTTACCTGGCTGCGGGACTGGGAAGCGGATCATTACAACCTGGGAGACAATGAAATCCACCTAGCCTTCACCACCGACGACATGGATGCGGCGCACAAAAAGCACCGGGAAATGGACTGCATCTGCTTTGAAAATCCCGATATGGGTATTTACTTCATCGAAGATCCGGACGGCTACTGGATCGAAATCATCCCGGCCAAATAAATAAAAGCTGCCGCAATAACTCTTTAAGCTTTTACGATATTCTGCTTATTCCAGATACGGATCTACTAAGCTGCTTTCGTGATCATAGAGCGTATCATACCAGAACTGTCCGGTGGAAGCCGTATCCGCATCCACCGGAATGGTTCCCTTGGTCTGCAAAAGCTCCTCGCAGACCAAGGCCATAATCTTCCCCTCCAGACCCGTTTCCTGCCCGCTGCGGAAACGATTCAGACAATAGCGGAGTGTGTATTCTCCATAGTAGGTCAGCTCCCGGTACTCTAAGGAATGTTCCTCCACATAATCCCCTGGATTCGAGGAAGCGGCCGGGCTGCTGCATATGGCGGCCAGCAATTGCTCCACGATTCCGTCCATATCAAGATCTGCAGCATCCTGCTCTGCAGCATCCTGCGTTCCATTTTCCGGCTCTTTTACAGACTGTAAATCCCAGGGTACATAGCTTATAGAGAGCTGTTCCTCTTTTGAAAGGCTATTGTACCACTCCAGCCATTCCAGGGTCATCTCGGACAAATCTCCCGTATTGTACCAGTGATCGCAGTAGCGGATCTGACTGCCGTCTTTGCTGCGGCATTCAAAAATCATCCATTTCCCGTCTATGAGAATTTCAATGGTATCATGTTCACCAAACTGGTAGACATAGCCTATACCGAAATTGGACTGATTGTTTTCCGCGGGCTTTTCGGTTCCTTTTACCGCAGAGGTGATTTCTCCGTCCATATCAAGGCTTCGATCTGTTTTTGTGCTCACCTGGTTTGTATCATAGTAATATTTATCATTTACCATAACCATAGGGATGACAGCCCATTCCGTCCGATCCACAATTCGGATATCCACGCCCTCCGCCCGGACGTAAACAACCTTATCTTCATCCGTTGGATTTTCGGCATAAATGCCGATCCGAAACCAGGCGCCCTTTTCCGCGTCCATTTTAACCGACATTCCGGGCGTCAGATAGGCCGGCTCGTAAATACGCTCCTCTTCCCATTCTATGGGGAATAATACAACCTCCGTATCTCCCAGTCCTTCACCGGCAGACAGAACAATTTTTTTGCCTAAGGGAGAAATCTCCTCCTCCGAATAAGCTATCTCGCTGCGCCCGCTCCCTGCCGGAATCACAATCTTCACCTGATAGGCATCCTGCTTTGGATTGGTCAGAAAGCAGACGGCCACTGTGATACAGGCGAGAAAAGAGATAAAAATCACCCGGAAGGCAGGTCTGTGATAATTCAGGACCGCCCTGACCCGGGCCTTCACTCCGATTTCGCCAAAGGCAAGGGGACAGGTCAAAATCATCTTTTTTTCCGTGCTGCAATTGACAAGGGCGTGGGAATACGCTTTCTTTTCGTTCATGCCCATACTGCCGACTACCTTCTCGTCACAGGCAAGCTCCGTGTCCCGGGTAAAGAGTACATAAGCCGCCCACATAAGGGGATGGAACCAGTATACGGCCAGAAGCACATAGGCCAGAAGCTTCCACCAGTGATCCTTTCGCTTTAAATGTGCCTGTTCATGGGCCAGGACGTATTTGATCTCTGTCTGTCCCAGGCTTGAGGGCAGATAGATCCGGGGACGCAGGATTCCCAGAATAAAAGGAGTGTTTACTGCGTCGCAAAGCCAGATCGTTTCCCCGGCTTCCTTTAGGGGAATTGCCTCCCGGAGCCGGATACGCAGACGCAAAAAGCCTGCAAAGGCGTACAGGAGCAAAAAGAGCAGACCCACAGCCCACAGGACGCCTGCAAAATGCATCCCCATATGCAGAGGACTTTCGCCGGATATGGGGACGGCTGTGCCGATGGTATCCCGGAACAAGGGATTTACCGTGCTGTTAAACGCCTGGATTCCGCTGTTCACAATCGGCTCCTGTGTCCGGGTGAGCGCCGTGGGATTGATGGTTTCGGCGCTGGGAATAAGGCTTAAGGAGCTTTCTAAGGAAACAGGGCATACCAAGCGGACAGCCACAATTCCCCATAAGATACAGGAAAGCCATCTGGGGGCCTTCCTAAGAAGTATGCGAAGGAGAATCACTGCCAGAACCAGCCATCCTGCGGCAATACTCATGTTTAGTAATTTTAAGAAAATCTTTTCCATTCCGTCACCTCATTCCGATTCCGCAGCCTTATCGATCATCTCCCTGATTCGTTCCGCTTCCTCGGATGTGAGCTTGCTGTTTTTCGTAAAGGCGGCTATGAAATCGGGGAGGGAACCGTCAAACGCATCTTCTACAAACTTCCGGCTCTGCATGGAATAGAACTGCGAACGGGAAAGCAGACTGGTCACATTTCCCTTCTGGTTTTTGAACAGTCCTTTCTCGCACAGCCGCTTTAAAACTGTGTGGGTAGTCGTGCGCTTCCAGGTAAATTCTTTTGCCGCCAGTTTCACAAGCTCCGAAGATGTTACCGGCTCACGCTCCCAAATCATATCCGCAAACCGGGCCTCAATTACTCCTAATTGTATTTCCGCCATTGCTCTTTCACCTTTCATACTACTCTTTGTAGTCTATATTGTAAGACTACTACAAGTAGTCTCTCATGTCAAGCGTAAAAGCAATAATGGGCAAATAAAATTCCGGGAATCAAATACTTCTTACAACAGTATCTTGATTCCCGGGATTTCCATATTTTAATATATTCTTTTTACAACGGCCTTATAAGCCCTTTCCTAGATGGCCGGCGCATGCTCCAACAGATACTTCTCCGCTTCCGTATTCCACAGTCCGTTGGTCTTGGAAACCAGCTTGTGAAGCTCCGCAAACATAGGCTCTGTCTTTCCTTTTTCCTCAAAGTCCGCAATAGCTGTCAGCGGCAGAGAAATGTGTGTGTAAATCAGCTTCTTTCCGCCCGGAACCTTGGGAAGATTCAAGGTAGTCTCTCTTGCCACGTCAAGGCCGCCGATATGGGTAACCAGAATAGCCGGATCCAGCTTGCCCTGTCCCATCATAGCCAGACATTCCTTCATATCATCCGTATTGCCGCCGGAGGTTCCCACTACATGAGTTCCGGAGTAATGTACGTTGTAGAAGTTGAACTTTGCGGAAAATTCCGGGTTGGAAGGTCCTGCAAAGAAGTTCAGGCAGCCGTCCTGCGCCAGAATACTGTCAGCCAGCTCTACCACCGGAGCAACGGGAGCAAAGCAGAGTACATCGTCATAGCCGGCTCCGTCCGTGAAGTCCATCATGCACTTCTTCTGATCCTCAACCTTGCCTGTGTTCACATAGACAAGCTTAATTCCCTTTTTCGCCGCTTCCTCGGGAGAAAGAATCTGCTCCGCCCGGGCCAGACGCGCATCGTCAATATCCGTTACAATCAGAAGGGACGGATTGCGGTCGCAATGAATGATATAATCAATAGCAGCCAGACCCATCGGACCTACGCCTGCCAGAATTGCCATCTTGCCGCCCTCTACGATTCCCATATCATGCTCATATTTTCCTCTGGTCACATGGTACATCGCATGGAAGGTTCCCGCCACGCAGGACAAAGGCTCCGCCAGAGAACCGCCGAAATAATTCTCGCTGTCAAAGTGAAGGAGACAGCCCATTTCCATAACCTCATTGGGGATTACCACATAGGTAGCGTCTCCGCCGATAAACCGGAAGGAATATCCCGGTGCGTCCAGGCTTCCCTTGTAGTTGAGAGCCGGCTGAATGGAGAACTTCTCTCCCTCCTTGAACTCATTGGCCCACTTGGAGCCTACCTTTACCAGCTCGCCGCAGAACTCATGGCCGATGATGGTGGGATGCTCCGCCACATCATTGGGAACACGCTTGTGATCCGCACCCTGCATAGCAGCCTTGTAGGAGGACATACAGATACTGTCAGATACAACCTTTGCCAGAATCTCGTCATCCTTAAGCTCCGGAAGCTCAAACTCCTCCAGACGCAGATCTTCTTTTCCGTACAATCTTAACGCTTTTGTTTTCATATTTTCTCTCCTTTTGGCTTTATCAAGCCTTAATTTTTCATTTTCTGATACGTGCGGATGCAATGTTTTCCGGAAATCCTCTTTACCGGAAGGTAACCTGCTGCTCCTCATGCTGGGAAAGCAGATGGCGGCATTCCTCCTCCGGAAGATCCTTCTGAGTCCCTACAAGCTTTGAAATCGTAAGCACCTTGGCAATGGCTTCGGCGGCTTCCATATTGTTCATGGCTTCTATGGCGTCCGGACCTACCGCAATGGCGCCGTGATTTTCCAGAAGGGCTACATTGCTGTGCTTTAAAATGGGTCCCAGATCCCGGCAGATATCATCCGTTCCCGGCCGCCCGTAGCCTGCTACCTCGATACGCCCGTATTTAAACATCATTTCCGGATAGGCCCTTGTCTCCACCGTCTTACCGCATACCGCGTGTGCCGTAAGATAAGCGGGATGTGCGTGGACGATTCCTCCGATATCCTCCCGCATCCGGTAAGTCAGCACATGAAGCCGAAGCTCCGAGGTGGCTTTTAAGGTTCCGCCTACCTGATTGCCGTCCAAATCGGTAACGGCTATCATTTCCTCCGTGAGAAATGCCTTATTTCTGGCGCTGGGGGTCACGTAGATCAGCCCGCCGCGCTTAATGGAAATATTGCCCTCCACTGCATTTAAAAGCTGCTTTTCGTCCAAGCGCTTCGCTACAAGCAATATCTCCCGGATCGCATCCTTGTCTGTCTGCATGTTATTCACTCACCTTTTCCCGTTCAATCAGCTTCCAGGTTGCATCCACCAGATGCTTAAACTGCGGATCCTCAAGCTGCTTGCAAATCATACTCTGACGGGAGCTGTTCACATCCTCGCCGGAGATCTCCGTCATACCGTACTCCCGGCAAAGGTTCTGAAGTCTGGTCATCTGCTCCTTGGTGTTGCGGGCCGGCATATAAGTCACGCCGTGAACGCCCTCTTCCTTTAACATCTCAAAAAGCTCATCCAAGAACTCGTCCTCAAACTTGGCCGCCTTTTTGTCTCCTGTTACGGAGTTCGTAATATCTCCCAGATAGGGATAGCAGAGAATGGCTCCCACTTCGTCCGCCAGCTTCACCAGATCCTTGAAGGAAATACATTCCTCCGCAGCCGGAATATAAATCTTCTCCACCAGCTCCGCTTTCATCACGCCTAAGAGATCATATACAAAATGCGGATTCAAAGGATCGGAAAGCTGTCCTTTTTGCTTTTCGGAAAGCTTGATACCCAACTGATTCTCCACAAATTCCGCACACTTTTCCTTCCCGGCCTTGGCGATAATCTTCTCGCTTAAAGCGCACAGAAGATGACGCTCGGTGACGGAGCCGCCATTTGCATACTGGGAAATGGGCAGTACGTCCTTGTCAAAATCCAGGGTGATTCCCTTTGGCTCCATAAGGGCGTTGATATTGGCAACCATCTTGCGGTTCCGTTCGTTTCTCTTTTCTCTCAGGGGTCCGAATACCTCCTGAAGCCTTGCAAAGCCTGAATCGGGTACGCTGTGAATGGCCATGTAAGCGATTCCTGCCTGGTCCGGATTATTTAATTTTCTTCCTGCCATGCGAGTACCGTCCAGGTTGGCGCGGCATTCCATTCCGCAGGTGGTGCCGATTCCGGCGATCTTACCGGCCTTGCGGAACTCTACCGCGCCGGCAATGCTGTCGTGATCCATGATTCCTGCTGTCTCCAGGCCCTCATCCCTTGCACAGTAAATAGCTGCCGCCGGGGAATAGGGGGAGAAGGAATATATGGTATGTATGTGATTATTGGCAAACTGCGGCTTTACCTCCGGCTTCTCCTTCTCGCTTCCAAGGACAATAGCCAGATTTGCCAGACGTTCTTCCGGGGTCGGGGCATTGAGAAGCTTCAGTGCTTCCTGCCGTTCTACGAATTTATCCATCAATGAGTGCCTCCATTCCAGTTCCGCATCCTGACACCCGCACCCTTTAATGAGATGAATTTCCAGCCGCAAAATAACTGCGTCTGTAAATCCATCTGGGCACGGATGACAGGATGCTGATTTAAAAGATTAATTCAGCATATTCTGTCCGCCGGTTACGGGTACGGCCTGTCCTGTCTCGAAGTTCTGCTCTACACAGTAGAACAGGGCCTTGGATACGTCTACCGGAGTACATCCGCGGTGGATGGGAGACTTGGACAGGTAATAGTCCTTTACATCCTGTACGGTCTTGGCTCCCGGAACCTTGCCGGCATTTAAGTACTGTACGAAAAGCCCTCTCTCCGGATCGGACCACAGGGGACCGTCGTAGAAGTTGCCGGGACAGATGGAATTGACCTTAATCTGCCATGCTACCAGCTCCAGTGCGAAGCTCTGGGTAAGACCGATTCCGCCGAACTTGCCGCCCGCATAGGCGCTATTGTTCTTGGAACCCTCCAAACCGGATTTGGAGTTAATCTGAATGATATCAAACCAAAGGCTGTCGTCCGCCTCGTGCTGTGCTTTCATGATTGTAGAAGCATATTTTGCTGCGTTGAAGTATCCGATGTAATTCACCTTTGTCACAAACTCGAAAGCTGACGGCTCCATATCCTCCAGGCTTCCGGCTTTGAGAACGCCCGCATTGGACACAAATATATCAAGTCCGCCGAAGTGCTCTACGGCTCCGCATACCATAGCTTCCATAGACTCTGCGCTTGACACGTCTACCTTTAAGCCAACAGCACGCTCTCCCAATGCTTTCGCTGCTTCCACAGCCTGAGCTTCATTTAAATCAGCCAGAACTACGCTGGCTCCCTCTTTATACATCTCTGTCGCAATTCCAAGTCCGAATCCCTGTGCCCCGCCTGTAACAACCGCGATTTTTCCGGCTAAGCGCCCGGTTGTCTGTGGTCTGTTGTGAATGTTTTGTTTTGCATACTCTTTTGCTTCTGCCAGGTTCATGTTTACCCTCCATTTCAGTTCTGCAGCATCCTCTGCGGATCCCTTTATCCGCTGTCTGAAACGCTGCTGTTTCCATCATTCTCCAATGGATTGTTTTTGAATTACAAGCTTATTATAGCACAATCCCAACATAAGTCAATATAAGTCTAACAAAATCCACATGCAATTCAAGATTTTTTCACCATTTCTACTCCAAATTTGCATGATTTTGCATCAGTAATTGATTGGGATCTTCAATATGCAGTTTTTCTGCTGCCTGCATAACGATAATCTCCAAAAGTATCAGCACACTCAGCTCAAACCGGCTTCCTCCCAGCTGGATAGATTTCTTTCCCGAATTATCCGCCACCTTCGTACTGCTGGCTTCTATGGCAAGCACCAGATCTGCCAGGCCGCCCATAGTGGAATCCGGAACCATCGTAAGCAAAGCCGTTTCCGCCCCGTGAGCCTTCGCTTTCTTAACCATAAGCGCAACCGTATCCGTTTCTCCCGAACCGGACACCGCAATCAGCAAATCCCCGGAACGAATGGCCGGTGTCGTTGTTTCCCCCGGCACATAAGCGGTCAGCCCTATCTGCATCAGACGCATGGCACAGCATTTAACCATAAGAAGAGAGCGGCCCGCACCTGTTAAAAAAATACGTCCGGCATTGCAGATGTGTTCCGCCAGGGTTTCCACAGCCTGCTCCTCCACGGTCTGCAGAGAATCCTGCAGCTCTTTTGTAATCATATAAGATAGCCTGGCTGTCTTCATCTCAGAGCCTCCTTCATTTTCCGCGCCGTCTCCTCCGGCGCCTCCGCTCCTGCCAAAGCACTTCCGGCAATAATAATTGCAGGCTTTAAGGCTGCATAATCCGGCAAGGTATCCGGACAAATTCCTCCTGCAACCGCCGCCTGCTCCGGTGGTATCACCGATAATAAAGTTTTTAAGTCTGACATCGGCGTCCTTCCGGATTTCTGTGCATCCACTCCCGTATGAACGCAGATATAGTCTACCTCAAGATCCCTCAGCCGTTTTGCCGCCGCGGCGATGTCCGAAACGGTAATCAAATCCGCCATCACCTTTCTACCGTTCTCATGGGCCGTTTTTACCACCTCGCCAATTGTTGTCTCGTCCGCAAGTGCCAGAACCGTAACAATATCCGCCCCCGCCGCTACCGCATCGCCGCATTCCAAAGCCCCTCCGTCCACAATCTTTGTATCCGCAAGGACGGTAAGCCCGGGAAAGCTTTTTTTAATTCTGCGGACCGGCTCCAGACCGCACCGCATAATCACAGGCGTTCCAATCTCGATAATATCCACCCACTTTGCCACCTGTTCCGTCAATATAAGCGCCTCATTGGTATCTGCCATATCAATCGCCATCTGCAATTTCATAACGTACCTCCTTAATCTGTTGTTTTTCCGCCGGAAACATTAACAACCGTCCCCGTAATATAGCTTGCCCGATCGGAAATCAGATAAGACACCGCATCGGCCACCTCCTCCAGGCGTCCGAGACGTCCAAGAGGAATCGACGCCTCATAATTACTGTCAACAGCCTCCTTTGTAGTATTTCGCGTATAGGCCAGAGCATCCATATAGGCATCGGAGGAGGTCATAGCTGTCTTCTCATTAATTCCCGGCGTAACGGCCACCACGCGGATTCCATATTTCCCCAGCTCCAGTGCTATGGATTTTGTAAAAGAACTCAGGGCCGACTTTGTTGCCGCATAAATACATTGTCCGGCAGAACCGCGGGCACCACTGGTAGAAGACATATTTATAATCACTCCCTGTTTGTGAATTATCATTTTTCTGGCAACAGCCTGGGAAAGAAATACGGCGCTTTTCACATTGACGCTCATCATTGCCTCATAGTCTTCCTCATTGAGTTCATATTTTGAACAGGGTTCCTTTGCGTCCACCAAAAGGCGCGCCCTGTTCACTCCCGCATTATTTACCAGTGCATCTATTCTTCCATACCGCCCATATACGGCCTCTACAAGCTTCTCAATCTCTTCTTTCTTTGTAATATCACAGGATATATACTCCATATTTTCATTCTCTCCGGGAGGTGTGATGTCCGCATTGATAACCGTCGCTCCAAGCCTCCCCAAAGAATTGCAGATTGCTCTTCCAATGCCATTGGAACCTCCTGTTACGATCACAACACGCTTTTCCAAATCCATCCAATGTTCCATTTCATTTTCTCCTTTCGTAAGGTTTCTTTATTATTAACATACTATTGTCGGATCTCTTCGCCTGCCGGCTTTTTCAAACCAGCCTGCCGGTCAGCCACTTTCCGCGGAGCAGCCGTATCAAAAACAGTCCCCCGCGTACACACAGCTCAACGCACATGGCAAGCCACACGCCGATAAGCCCTAATTGGGGAGCCAGGATCAGGGACAGGGTAATACGTACCCCCCACATACTTGCCAGATTCATAATACTGGGAACAAGCGTATCCCCGGCTCCCCGCAGCGCCCCGGCCGCCACAATAGAGGCCGCAAACATAGGCTCCGCAAAGGCTTCAATCCGCAGAACTCTTGTGCCAAGAACCCGGATAGCCGGATCGGGCGTAAGCAGGGAAAACATCCAAGGCGCACCCAGGAACATCAGCCCGCCGGTACAGGTCATAATTGCCATGCCCAGCAGTACGGAAAGCCTGGCATAGTCCTTTGCAAGCTTTTCCTCTCCCGCCCCGACGCTCTGCCCTACGAGCGTTGTAGCCGCCGCCCCGATTCCGTAGCCCGGCATGTAGCAGAGGCTTTCCGCCGTCACGCCGAGGGAGTTGGCCGCAACCGCCACCGTTCCGAGAGGCGCTACAATCCGGGTTCCCGCAATCTGCGCGCCGCACAGAATCGTATGCTCCAAAGCCATAGGAAGAGCAAGGCGGAAGGAGGTTTTCAGACATTTCTTTTCCGGACGCCATGAACCGTGAGCCTCAAGGCGCAGACTCCCGGAACGGAAACAGACTGCGTAAAGCATCAGAAATGCGGTAATCATCTCGGAAATTGCCGTTCCCAGTGCTGCGCCCGCCACCCCAAGGCCGGCCCCCGGTAGGGGAAGAGCAAAACCGAGCACAAGAATCCGCCGGGTCGGGAAAATCAACAGGCTGTTGAAAAACACATCCAAAAAACACATCAGAATATTAAGGCGGCTCGGTGTCCGCATATCACCGCTGCATTGAAGCATATTTCCTGCCAGATGACGAAGCTGTATGGCAGGAAGCACACAGGCAAAAATAAGGAAATACCGGGAGGAATTCCGGGCAACCTCCCCTTCCCCTCCGAGCCATACGGGAAGGGCTCCGCTGATTCCAACTGCAACAGCGGAAAGCACCAGCCCGAACAGGAAAGTACATAAAAGAGCCTGACGCAGGACCCGGCGCGCTTCTTCCTCTTCTCCTGCGCCGATAAGCTGCGCCACCTGTACGGAAAATCCGGCCGCTGCAGCCATGCACATACCTCCGAAGAGCCATGTGGTGCTGGATACAAGTCCGATGGCTGCGGTGGCCTCCGCGCCCAGACTTCCTGCCATTGCAGCGTCAATATACTGCATAATAATAGAGCTTATCTGAGCAAGAATCGCCGGAATACTAAGCTTCAATACTCGCCCCAGATGCTCCCTGTGTGTTTTTAAGTAGTTCAATGCTTCAACTCCATTTTATTCGGAAAATCTTTTGTATCTCCCTGAAACACAATTCTTTTCTTCCACTGTCTGCAAATATTCTGTCTTTTCGCGCCTTTATACTCTAAAGGGTTAAATCATAGCTTTCCAAGATCATCCGCCGGATCTCCTCCTCCGGCACAGTTTCGTCCAGAATAATCGAGTTCCAATGCTCTTTATTCAGATGATAGGCCGGAAGCACCGAAGGGTAAGTCTGCCGCCAGAAGTCCCTCCACTGTGGATCACATTTTACATTAATCCAAACATGGTCCTCCCGGTCAAAGATCCAGGCAAACACACGGCGGTTCTTTTTGTGCCGGATGACACACCAGTTGGGATCGTGAAAGGGATAATCCTCGTAAGCATCCTTCAAGGTCAGGCAGTATGCAATTGCTTCTTTTCTATCGGTCATAAAACATAATTCCTTTCACAGCTTACACCTTGCCCAGCAATTTTGCCCATTTCTCTGACAAAAGGAACCATTCCAACGCATCATTCCGGCAAAAGGCAGCTTCCTGCTCCTTAATATAGCAACATTCAATTTCATAACTGAAAACGGGATATTCGGCATGGTACAGAATCAATGAGCATCTCATCCTTTTCCCGCCGTATTGGGAAAGCTTCACGGACTGTTCACTGCTTCTCTTGTAAGCATCCAGTAAGTCGGCAATCAATGCGCTGTCCTCCGTCTGCATCCGAGCCTCGTCTTCTTCCTCCAAAAGAACCTCAATCCGGGAAACTGTTTCTGCTGCGGGCAGTTCTATGGACACATCCTCCCGCAGCCAGAGCCGGGGATCCCTTCCTCCAAAGTAAAAATCATGAGGAGTCAGGTAGAACACCGTGCGTTCCGTATCTCCTGCCGCCTCATAAATGTCATATTGAATCTTTGAATCCCCGCCGCTTCCGCCGACGCCAATCTGCTCTCCCAGCCCGTCAGCCAGAGTCCAGACATCGCCGCCGTTATAATATATGACAGGTTCATTTTCATTAAAATCCTTCCGCTGGTATTGTATGCCGTCAATGGTGATAACCCTCCCATCATCGGAAAGTTCTTCTATCTGGTAATAAGGATAGCTCTTCCCATGCCGGCAGCCGGCCGTTAAAGTGAGGCACAGGGATAGGGTGAGGATGGAAAATAAAAGCTTTATTTTCATTTCGGCCCTCCTCAGTATGGTTTGTGTTCGTCATTTATTAGCCAAGCTTTTCATAGGCCAGCCTCGGATAGGAATCCTCCTCCACATAAATTGTTCCGCAGCGGACAAAACCGCATTTTTTCAATAGATTCTGCATCACAAGATTGTCGCCGTGTGTGTCTATGCGTAAATGGCCGCCGCTCTGACGGAAAGCCCATTCCAGGCAGAAGCTTCCGACGCCTTTTACCGAGCCGTTGGCTGCCACGCGGTGAACGACGCCGTAAGGACTGTCATCCAGCCAGGCTCCGTCCTCTATCACCCGGTAAGCAGGCTCAATATCCTCCCCCTGGCAATAGAAAAATGTACCTGCAATCTGTTCGCCGCAGACGCACACATAGCTGTTGCCGTCTGCTATGTCAGAACGGATTAATTCTTCCGGCGGCCAGTTTGTGGGGCCCCATTGGTTGGGATTTCCATGCTCCTTCATAAATTGCCGGGCGTGCTGATACAGCTCCATAATAAGATGAATGTCTTCTATTGTTGAATGACGTATTTCCATGTTTCCGAGTCTCCTTTGGCCTTCGAGCGCTCCGGCTCTTTTTCCTCTGACTTTCTCCTTTTTATGCATATCTTGTATTCTTATAATACTCCCGCTCCAGCTCATAAAGCCTCTCCGAAAGTTCCCGCGGCGCCTCCAAATGCTCCTCCGCCTCTTCCGTCAGACGGTCATATTCCTCTGTCAGCGCTTTCAGCTGCTCCCCCCGGATATTCTGAAGATCCATAGCTTCCTCAAAATCCTCCTCCGGAAGCCCCATGCGCATGGCGCACACATACTCTTTCAAAACATCAGGATCCCGCTGATACTGATAAGAGGTCCGAAAAGCCTTCGCCGCCCTTCCAAACAGAAACAGCCGGCAGCAGCACACACCCAGGTTATTCCACACATGAGCATAGAATTCCACCCCCAGCCGGTCGCTCTGACGGATATCCAGAATCTTCTCATACTCATACACCGCAGCCTGATAATTACCGTTGATAAAGTACTCGTCCGCCCGAAGCTTCAAGCGCTCCTGCTCCTGATAGGTATTGAGCACCTTCAGCTTGGCGGAAAGCTCATTCAGCTCTTCCTGAGTATAATAATCCACCGCGCGCAAAATGGTCAAAACCATATTTTGAAGACTGCTCCCTGCCTCGGCCCCCTTTTTCAGACGCTCCGCCAGATCCGTATTGCCAATCTCCGTGCGGATCCAATCCCACAGGCGCATTCCCAGCATCCGCTTGTCTACCAGGTAAATATTCTGATACAGGAAATATGCCAGCTCCTCCATGGAATATAAGCGTACCCCCATACTCTCTATATAATAAGGCGTCTTTACCTGCTCCTGCTTACATATCAATACCGCTCCCATTGTGCACCTCGATTCCCATTCCTTAAATCAAATCCACTTCCTCCGTCCAGCACAAATCCGAGGAAGGAAACAATTCTCCAAAGCCCATATCGCGCACCAGCAGACGCATACGGTCCACCCGCAGGAACTCCACCTCAATGTAAAGCCGCGTAGCTCTCGAGGGGCGATCCGGCAGTCCCTCAAGCAGCAGGCTTTCCCGGAAGCCCTCGGCTCCCTGCATAGGCTGAAAAAAGAATTCCACCACCGGCTCGTCATAGAGAAGCGCCTCACAGGATGCTTTGGCCTCATACCAGCTCTCTCCCGCATTCAGGAGCGTGTGCATCCCGTTTTTTCCCGCTCCAGGCGTCCGCAGACACACATTGTAGGAAATTTTATCCGCTCCAAGGAATACATAGGAAGCCGCCGTTCCCCGGTTGGTCATCTGGGCCGCCCGGTAGCAGGCCCCCTTTGCATACAGATTATTGCCTGCAAATACCCGCCGCCCGTTGCAGAGAAGCTTTAAGGAATCCTCATACCAGTTTTCCTCAAAGCCCTCTCCCACCAGATAAACCGCGGAAATCGGCCGGCTGGAGAACATCTCGCGAATCACCCCCTGAAAAGCCTCATTTTTCTCCGCCTGCTGCAGCCCGGAAAGAGGCTTATTCCAGTGCTCCTCACACTCCACCCGGGCCAAATAAGGTGTGGTTCGGGGATTAATATTCAAAATCATGCCCTTAAGAAGCTCTCCCTCATAATCAAAGAGCACCGCCTGATGACGCCAGATTTCCTTGGGCTGATTCAGCACATAGGCGCAGAAGCTCTCCTGCCGGGTATGCACATAGATTCGGCTTTCCGAAACACCTGTCATCTGCATGGCTGACCGTTTGATCCGCTCCACCATTCCCTCCTCTATAGCTTCCACGGAAAAAACAACGGCCCCGGCCTCATGAATCTTCCCATAGGGCTTTAAAAGCCGCAGGGCCTTTTTCAAAAACAGATCCGGACTTTCCGTAGGGATACGGTATTTTTCCGCTCCCGGCACTACCGACACGGATATGGGAGAGCCGGAAGCCGTATTCCAGCAGCATATCTGTGAATAATCCTTACCCAGGTCAAAGCCCACCGCAAACTGCTCCATTTTTTGTCTCCTATTACTTTTAAATTTATTTTAAAGAAAAGAACCGCTCTACCAGAAACTGTCTCCGCCCGTACCGCTCCAACTGACGCCGCAGCAGAGGCATATCCCGCTCCTCTAAGGAGCGGGCCATTTCATAGATGGCCGCATACTTGGTTCCTGTTACCAGCTCTTCCTCCCGGCCCTCGGTAATGCTGTAATCCGGTGTGGAGTGTTCCGTGCCGTCCTCCATGGTCTCCGTAACAAACCATGTGAGCCGCTCTCCAAAGAACAGGGTGAATTCCTTTACAAACACCCCTGCGGCCGTGGGATAAAGCCGCTCCGCCACATAGCTGCACTGTTTTTCTCTGGGCGTCTCAATCACATAGTGAATCACCACCTTATGGGAGGGATTGGCCCGGTATTCCACAAAGGTCTTATCCTCCAGAAGCTGAGGCTTTCCAATCTGCTCCAGAAGCACCTTCATAAATCCGAAGCGCAGGCGGCGCTGTATGTACCCCATAGTCATCTGCTTCGCCCGAATCCGCTGATGCTCCGCAAGCTGCTGCTTTTTGGACAAATATTTCAGATAAGCCAGACCGCATACATCCGCCAGATTTTCCTCCCAGGCAATGCTCTGCTCAATGTAATCATAGACACGCTCCGGCGTCTTCTCTCCCAGAACAAAATCCTCATGGGCCAGCCAGGTCAGGTAGGCCGTGCTGACCACTCCCTTTCCTCCCTGCCGGTGATAATCCCGGAAGATATCGAAAGCCGAATCAAGGAACTGCCCCGTAAAAAGCATCTGGCTTAAAAGTCTTTCCTCCAAATCAAAAACTTCCAGCTCAAACTCTTTTCCCGCACGCCAAATCTCTTCCATCACTCCGGTGGATCCGTAATAATATCCGGCCAGATATTCCAGGATGCTCTCGTTGTATTTGCGGTTCTGGAATACATACAGGCAGAGCTTCAGAAGAAATTCATCCTCCTCATATTCCATCTCCCGAATAGCCCAGGCCGCAAGCTTAATCAATAGTTTTATGCGCACCATGGAATAGCCGTGCTTTTTCACCATGCCCCAGGCCTCGTCATAGAGACCGCGGAGAACAAGGATCTCCGTAAAGCGGGCCCTGTCCTTGGGCGTCATATAAGTCGTCTCCGTGACAAAAAACTCCCGATCCAGCTCCTCCAGCTCATGATTCGCATAATAGTACTGTAAAATTTCCTGACGTACCTCCTGCTTATACCGGGCAGTCAGTCCGCTGATCTTTAAGATCCGCTTGTAATTCTCCACATTTTCCCTGGTAATCACATGGTAGCGGGAGGCGCCGTCGCACAGATGAAGATAAAGACCCTGATGATACCGAAGGAGCTCCCGGCACCGCTCCACATACCGCTGCTCCTTCAAAAGCTTTTGCATGGTATAGGGAACGCTGGAGGTATAACAGTTCCCCTGCTCGTCCACCAGGAGAATCACGGCCCCCGGCGTATATATGGGCACCAGAGCTTTTCCTCCGCTTAAAGACACGGTAATCCGTCTCTGCAGCGGCTCATAGAGCACCTGCACCTGACGGATTCTGGGATCCGTACAGGTAAGCCGCCGCAGAAACATAATGTCCGCCAGAGCTTCTGCAAAATCAATGGTCAGAAGTTCCTTTACGAGAAACCGTTCATAGATAACGGTCAGATCCTCGCTGAGTCTCCTTGCCAGAAGCTGTTCCAGCATAAAGGACTCCATCTCCTTCTCATACTGACGGTAGATCTCGCTTCCTCTGTCCTGATACCGGATGATATTGGCATAGAGAAATGCCTTCTGACTGCTGTTCAGAGTATTTTCCATCTGAAAATACAGCAGAAGATTCCTTGGCAGCTGCTCCTGATAGCTGTCGGGCACGGACATCATAAAATATTCAAACAGATTGGTAATCTTAAGCTCCATCCGCACGCCCCGCTGATACCAGAAAAAGCTTTCCTCATCCGTGCGGCCGCTTTTGATAAGAATGGAGCAAATCCCGCTTAACATCTCCTGTCCGCCGAATTTGTAATAGGCGTTCTTAAGCCTTGCAAACTGGGCTGCCGTGGGCTGGCGGCTCTTGAGAATCAGCTCCGTAAGGCGAAGAGCCTCCTCCCCGGTCATATCCTCCTGTTCATCCGTGACAATCTCCACAACCGTATTCTGTTCCCTCTTCTCCTCCGCCGGAAGGGGCCCGATGGGATCCGCCGAAATAAAATACGCATAGCTCTCCTCCTCCGGCTTCCGATGCTCCTCCACCAGAACACGGTAGGGAAGGATCAGCTCCCCGGCCTCCGTGACAATGCAGAATTCCCCCGTAATCTCCTCGCCGCCCCACATGCCGCGGCTGTCAAAACTGTAATTCATCCGCACATTCCGGCTGTGAAAGCTCCTGTGCTCTACGCGCATCCGGCAGGAGGAGCTGTAGACAATTCCCTTAATGGAGCGTCCGCAGGAAATCGTAAAGCTTCCCTCCTGGCGTCCCCCCGGCATACAGTGCAGCTGAATATAAGCCTCCGACAAAGATACGGGTATTTTTTCATATTCAAATTTTCCCGCCGCAATCCGCTCAATCTTTGCTCTCATAAGCCCTTCATCCTTTCACTGCCGCATTTTCCCCGCAGCCGTATCTTTTCATATATCCGTTGCAATTTTCTAAAATATCATTATAATAATAATGATGATATGAAGTAAAGAATTCCCCTTCACGCCATTTGTTACAGTATAACATTTTTTCAAACAAAGTACAAGAAAAGAGGCATTTCAATGTTAAAACATGTAGATCATTTTCACGGCAGCGATCTGGAAAAAATAGAACAGGTTTACGGCATCAAAAAAGAGGAGATTATCAGCTTCAGCGCCAATGTCAATCCTCTGGGAATCTCCCCTGTCATGCGCTCGGCCCTCATCGAACGCATCGACTGCATCACCTCCTACCCGGACCGGGAGTACACCTCCCTGCGGCAGCAGATCGGCTCCTACACAGGCGCGCCTTTAGAGCATATTGTAGTAGGCAACGGCTCTACGGAGCTAATCTCCCTTTTCATTCAGCTCGAGCATCCAAAAAAAGCCCTGATCCTTGGCCCCACCTACTCCGAATACGAACGTGAAATCTCTTTAGGCGGCGGGACCTCACTCTACTACCCCCTGAAAGAGGAAAACGGATTTCTTGCAGACATAACGGATTTCCAAAAGCACCTGGGTGAAAGCCTGGATCTCCTGGTCATCTGCAATCCCAACAACCCCACCTCCTCCGCCATCCCCCAGCAGGCCATGCGGAAAATCCTCGATGAATGCAAGCGCTATGACATCTGCGTCCTGATAGACGAAACCTATGTAGAATTCGCCCTCGATTACGACGCTGTCACCTGCGTCCCCCTCACCCGCTACTACAATAACCTGATAATCCTCAGGGGCGTATCCAAATTTTTCGCCTCCCCGGGTCTGCGCTTAGGCTACGCCATAACAGGCAACGAGGACTTAATCAAACGCCTGAACTCCGTCAAAAACCCCTGGACCATCAACAGCCTGGCCGCCATAGCCGGAGAGCTCATGTTCTCCGACAAAGACTACATCACAAAAACCAGGGAACTAACCGCCAAAGAACGCACCCGCGTCCTCCAGGAGCTAAAATCCTGGAAAACCGTAAAAGTCTACGATTCCCAGGCCAATTTTGTCCTGGTCCGCATAGAAAAAGAAGGCATCACAGCCGAAGATCTCTTCGAACACGCCATCCGAAGAAAAATGATGATCCGCAACTGCTGCACCTTCCCCTTCCTGGACAACCGCTACATCCGCTTCTGCTTCATGCACCCCGAACAAAACGACGCCCTCCTAACCTGCCTAAAAGAATTACTATAATCCTTTCAAACCTCCCGTCCGTCCCACTCACTCCTCAAAATACCTGCTGTAAACCTCCAAAAATCCCCCCTGCAGCTCCTCCCCCAAATCCTCAAAATGGACCTGCTCCCAAAGCCTCCCGTTAAACTCCGAAGGCGTATTCGCAATCAGCCCTTCATAAACCTTCCCAAAAATCTCATCCCTGCGCCTCTCCACCATCGTAACCTTATTGGCCTCCGTAGCCTCCCGGTCAAAATTATCCACGCATTTGAGAATATAGAACCCATCCTCCCCCTCAATCAGGCCGCTCACCGCCTCTTTTTCCAGAGAAAACGCCGCCTCCTCATAGGCCGCCTCCTTCTCTCCCCGGCCAAAGGTATAGCTGAGCTGGCTGTCCTGACTGTAAACGGAAGCCAGGGTCAAAAACTCCTTCCCTTCCTCCAAACGCTCCAGCACATTTTGTCCGCTCTCCTCAGAATCCACCCGAATCTGCTGCACGGTAATAATCCGCGCCTCATCATCGCTGACCTCCGTATTCACATCCTTCGTGATCTCCTGATACACCTTCCGCGACAGCACATGATCCGCATAGAGCTTTTCCGCATCCCCCCGCTCAATACCCATATATTCCACAGCCCTGGCGCTTAAGGATTTATAATATTCCTCCGCCGCCTTTTTTACTCTTTCCTTCTCGGCTTCCGTCAGCTCCACCTCATAATCCTTTGCCAGCAGCGTGATCGCCTTCATGGAAGCAAGCTGGGAAACAATGATATTCTTCACATACTCCTCCAGCGTAATCCCGCCGAAATCATGCTCCCACATTTCCACCCCGTAGACGCTCTCATACTGAGTCTGATAATCCGCCACGTAAATCATAGCCTCCGGCAGGGTACACACGCTGCTCCCCACCTTAAAAAGCTGCTTCTCCGTAAGTCCTGTGGTCAGAACGATTTCCGTATTCTCAAAATGGCTGCATCCGACAAGGCCTCCCATCGAAAGACAGGCCGCCAGACACAAAGCCAAGCCTTTTTTTAATTTTTCTCTCATCCTTACGCCTCTACAATCAAATAAGTTCCGTCGCCGATGGAAAATACCTCCGACATTTCCTCCAACTCCTCGTCAGACAGTCCGGAAACATCCATACCGCTTTCCTCAAAGTATTCCCAAACCTCCTTGAGAGAATTCACTACTACTGCCATACAGTCATCAAGAAATTCTTCCGCTTCCTCGAGTGTTTCCGCCACCGGCTCGTCAAAGAGCTGTCCCTGCTTCTTCAAAAAAATCTCCAGACATTCTTCCGAATATTCGTTCATATCAATCTCCTCCTATTCCGGCACCGTATTTCTTATTTTTTATAATAAGGTCCGCAAAACCTTCAAAACGCCGTCATTTACATTGGTATCCGCCACATACCTGGCTTCCTGCTTCACAGCCTCCGCCGCATTTCCCACCGCATAGCTTACTCCGGCGCTGCGGAACATTTCAATGTCATTGAAGTTATCTCCAAAGACCATGGTCTCCTCCGGAAGGATTCCCAGGGTTTTCTGAATACTGCGGATGGCGTTGCCTTTGTTGGATTCCCTGTTCAAAAAGTCCAGCCAAATCTCTCCGGCCTGGGCACAGTATACACGCCTGCTCCATCTGGGTATCATCTCTTTTGCAATCTCCTCGATGTCCGTCTTGTGATAAAGAGCCACTTTATTCACGGCGCGCTCCTCTGCCAGCACATCCTCTTCGAGATTCAAAACGCTCTTATACCCCTCCCGCACAAGGGCAATAAATTCCGGATCCCTGCTTTCCGTATAAAATCCGTCCTTGGTATCCAGAGTAAAGCTGGTTCCCGGTATCTTACGCACTTCACGGACCCAATCCCGGACATCCTTCCATTCAAGTGTCTGATCCAGCATGGTATACCCCCTGCAATTGACATAGGCGCCGTTTTCCGTAATAAAAATCATATCCTTTTTCACAGGCTCAAACAATCGGGACATGCCGGAATAATGCCGTCCGCTGGCCGCCGCAAATAATATGTCCTTCTTTTTCAGCTCCCGTATCACCTCAAACATCTCCGGATTGATCTGATCCGTTCCCTCCGGAAGAAGCGTCCCGTCAATGTCGCTTGCAACTAATTTAATCATAATTCTCCTCTTTCTCTCCTTGTTTATGCCTGCGGAATAATAACCGCAGCCAATGCAGACGCAACCTGTTCCTACGCCCTCCCGCCCCGGTAAATCCTCCCCAGTGCGGACGGCTCTCCTACAATCTCCATGGCCCCTGTTTCTTCCAGCTCCTTCTTATCCCGGAATCCCCACAGCACGCCCACCGTATACATGCCTGCCGCCGTTCCGGTCTTCATATCCGTCCCCGTATCTCCTATATAGAGACATTTCTTCGGACTTATCCCCATCTTTTTGGCCGTATACAAAGCCCCTGCCGGGTCCGGCTTTCTGGGAAGCTCCTCTGTCTGTCCCTGAACCCAGTCAAACACGCCCTCCCCGAATACCTGGTGAATCACATCCACCGTATTCGCATGAGGCTTGTTGGAAATAACGCCGAGCTTCGCCCCTGCGTCCTTAAGCTCCTTCAAAAGCTTCGGGATTCCCGGATAGGGCGTCACATGATACCGGCAGCCCTCCCGGAAATATTCCATATACTTTTCCTTAAGGCTGTGAAACAGCTCCTCCCCTCCCTCTCCATTCCGGCCAAGAAGCCGCCGAACCAGCATATCAACCCCGTCCCCTACAAAAATCTTATACTCTTCAAGTGATGCTTCTTCCAGGTTCAGATCCCGCAGGGCGTGGTTTGCACAGACAGCAATAGACTCCACACTGTCGCACAGCGTGCCGTCAAAATCAAAAATACAGGCTTGATACATTTCAAATCCCTTTCTAAATTCCCATAGTCTTTCTTTCGGCAGACCGTTCAAGCAGGTCCACCCCAATCTTTCGCAGTTCGTGATAAAATCGGGCGGTTGGAAATCCCACTACCGTAGAGTATGCCCCTTCTATGCCTTTTATCCACAAAGAACAGCCCCCCTGAATGGCGTAGGCCCCTGCCTTATCCATGGGTTCCCCTGTCTCAATATAATCACGAATCCATTCCTCTGTCATGGGATACATGGAAACCCTGGTTCCGTCCGTAAAATTCACAAGGGTCTCCTTTGTTGCCGCATCCACCACGGCAACACCCGTATAGACCATATGGGAGGCTCCCTGAAGGCTTTTCAGCATACGAAAGGCATCCTCCTTATCCGCCGGCTTTCCCAGAATCCCGCCCTCAAAGGCCACTACCGTATCCGAACCAATCACAAGTGCATCTTCCTCCGTCTTGGCTGCAACCTCCCTGGCTTTCCGAAGAGCCAGCTCCCGGACCACATCCTCCGGCCTGTGAAAGCCGGTCTTTTCCTCACCGCAGGCCGGGCAAACGGTAAAGGTAAGGCCCATCTGGGAAAGAAGCTCCTTTCTTCTGGGAGAGGCGGAGGCTAAAATCAACTTTTTCATCATTTGATATCCACACCTCCAAATACACAGGTCGCATTCACATACAAGGTGTGGCAGGGAACCTCCGTAGGCGCTGCTGCCTTATTGGATACGCCGCCGAGAACGGGCGTTGACATTAGCCGCACCACCACATTGGCCGGTACGTAAATTTCGATGCCTCCGAAGATGGCTGTGGCGTCAATCCGCACGTCGCGTTCAATCCGGGCTGATCTTAGATCCATTTCCACGCCGCCGAACACGGCACTTACGGTTGCACCCTCGAAAAGCTGTCCGTCATATTGGGCCTTTCTTCCGTCAAAAACACCCGACACATCGGAGCCTCCGGGCCCCGTCTTTTCATAGGGGATCTGATTGCCCTCCCGATCGGTGATTTTCCGCTTGGTATTGCTGAGCATAATGCTCAGACCGATGAGAATCAGAATCGCCGGCACTAAAAGCTTACGAATTGTGGAAAATTCCAGAACATCCTGAGCCGCAAGAAGCAGGGCGATGCCCACGCACAGGCCTGCTATATTGCCGCCGTTGGGCCCGTGCTGCATAAGATTGATCGCACAGGGAACCAGGATAAATAAGGTCCACCAGCCTTTGAAGAATATATGAAAATCCCAGAAACCAAGATTTCCTCCTGCGTAGCCGATTCCGATGAGAATCAGAACCAGGCCCCATAATACATTTGAAACTCTGTTTTTCATCTTTTGCACCTCAATTTCGCAGTTTCTATCTATTTATATAGAGTAATATATATTTTTTCCGTTGACAATAAAATTTTTCAATTTTTTTGCTTTTCTTTTTTCCGTTTTCGTATTACAATAGAGAAAATGTTTACCAAATAGTGGACAGACTATCATTGAGCTTTGGAAGCTAAAAAGCACTTTCAAAAGTGCAGGAAAGGAGTTATATCTGATATGAAGAAATTTTTTAAATTTGTAGGTTCCGTTACTCTGCTCTGTGCAACGGTTGCCGGAGGTATCTTTGCTTACAAGAAGTTTTTTGCCCCTGATCCCTTTGAGGATGATTTGGAGGATTCCGCAGATGAGGATGCAGCGCTGTCCGGCCGGGGTTATGTGTCGCTGACCTCCGAGAGCGAGGAGGAAGCTGAGGAGGCGGATAAGTCCGAAGAGGTAAAAGAGGCTGCTGAAGAAGAGGCTTCCGAAACGGAAGCTTAAGGCTTTTCAAGGACAAGGAGACGCTTGAAGCTCCGAAAAGTTTTTCGACGCAGATTTGTAATTGTGCATATAACAAAAGAGCTGCCCCATTTTCCGGGCAGCCCTTTTGTGTTCTCTTACGCTTCTTCAATCATCTTAATAATAGCCGGCTTCTGTTGGAGGCCTGTCATACGTTTTACTTCCTCTCCGTCCTTCAGCATAATCAGAGTGGGATAGCTGGTAATTCCGTATTCATCGGCAAGGGCTCTGTTTTTGTCAAAATCCAGCTTCATAATGTTTACCTTATCCCCGCAGGCCTTGTCCACGTCGGCCAGTACAAAGGCAAGCATCTTGCATGGGCCGCAGGTGGTTGAATAAAAATCCGCCAGCACCAGTCCCTCCTTGGAGGATTGACGAAATTCTTCTTCCATTACTTCTTTTAACATATTTTAAGTCTCTCCTATTCCTTTCCATAACATTGGTTTTCGGTTCCGCAGGCGCTATTCCTGCTGTTTTCAGTTCAGATTCCTCACGTATCTTGCCGCGCTCTGAGCGGCGATGGCTCCGTCCGCACAGGCCGTTATCACCTGGCGCAGATTCTTGGTTACACAGTCCCCCGCTCCGAAAATGCCGGGCACTTTTGTCTCCATCTGCCCGTTTACCTCTATATAGCCTCTTTCGTTCAGCACCCCAAGCCCCGAAAAGCCCCCTGTGGCCGGTATCTGTCCGATGTATTCAAAGACCTGTCCGCAGCTTACTGAGAATTCCTCTCCCGTTTCCCTGGAGCGGAGCCGGACGGCCTCCAGTTTTTTCCCGCCGCAAAACTCCAGTACGTCGTGTCCCGCATAAAGCTTCACATTGTCAAGACCCAGAAGCTTATCGCAGGCTATGGGATCTGCGGACAGCCGGGACCGCACAACCACCGTAACGGACTTTGCAAATCCGGCCAGGTAAGCCGCTTCCTCCACGGCTGAATTGCCTCCGCCGATCACAACCGTATCCCGATCCCTGCATCCGGCTCCGTCGCAGACGGCGCACCAGCTGATGCCGTTTCCCGTAAAACGCTCCTCTCCGGCCGCTCCCAATAGCCTTGGAGTGGTTCCTGTGCATAAAATTACACTTTTGGCCGTATAAACACGGCCCTCTTCCTCACAAACAACCGTTTTTTCCGCTCCGCCGTCCTGAACCTCCAGAACGGTGCGGTAGTCAAACTCCACGTTCAGCTCCTGGGTGTGCCGGAACATGCGGACGGCAAGCTCCGCTCCCTCCACGGTTCCCATACCTGTGTAATTTTGGATTTCACTGGTGTCAATCATCTTTCCGCCCGGTGCAAGCCGGTCCAGCATTAAGACGGAAAGACTGGCTCTGGCCCCGTAAACAGCCGCCGTCATTCCGGCCGGGCCGGCGCCAATTATTATCAAATCATAATCTGCCATTTTTTATCCTTCCAAATGATTCCGCTTCCTGCCGAGGAAGCTTCTCCGTTAACAAACTATCTGTACCCCTGTCTCGTACTTTTTGTCATCTACAATCACCCGCACATCAAAGGTTCCCGTAAGACCTGCCTTGTTCACATTCAGGGTGATATTTCTGGGATCCTTCTCAATAAAGGTGCCGCAGCAGAGGGCGTTAAATTTGTTCTTGGAGGTGGAAATAAAATATCCGTGCTCCTCTTCTTCATTTTCCAGCATCAGCATAACCATCTGGCCGCCCTCGAAAATGGCCTTGAATACAAAGCGGTCTTCTTCTTCCGTAAGCTTCGCCTCATAGCGGTATGGAAGCAGCTCTTTGCAGGATTCCATGGGAATAAGAGTGCTAAATTCCGGCGTCACACCCATGCAGCCTGTCAGAATGCCTTCTCCCAGAGGCATATTTTCTTTCTCGCCGTAGAGAGCCATCTTTTTTGCCCGGTAGAAGTTTCCTTCGATCTTCATTTCGAAAATCTCTTTTCCGTGAAGAATCTCTACCGTAATGCTCTCTGCCCGGACATTGGGATCTCCCTGCAACAGAGCGGCCGGCTTTTCTGACGCATGTTCTCCATAGTACTGAATACCGCCGGAGTGCACCAGGTAATGTTCTTCCCCATACCATTCCACATTTCCGATGTAGGAGGAGAAAAATTCCTCGCCCCGCTCCTTGCCGTACTGCCAGAGCTGCTCAATGGTCATTGTTTCCCGATCTATCTGATATAATACGCCTCTGGAAAAGCTGTCCCTGTTCAGAAGAAATTTTTCGCGGATTTTGGAACGGTAGTGTCCGTTGTCAAAACACATAATTCCTCCGTTTGGCGTTACCAGACAGCCGTGCTGCTCATAGGGCCAGTCAAAGTCTTTGCCGCCCTTGATTTGAAAGAAATATTTTTGCTTATCCGCAGGCCAGGTCTCCGGATCGCCGATGATCCAGTTTAAGGCTCCTGTCTCGTAGTCGATGTTAATAATGGCGTCTACATGACGGCCTGAAAGGGTGATGGAATGTGTATGTTTATCGTACCAGAGGGCGTTGTTGTGGAACCAGTCTCTAGGGGTGTAGCCGCCGGAAGGCCCCTCTCCCGGTATCAGGCAGTCTTTTAAATCCCATGTTTTACGGATTTCTCCTGTTTCCCGGTCAAGAAGGACAATCACGTCCTCTACTGTCTCGTAGCTTTCACTTTCCGTGAGTACCAGAATATTTCCGTCCTCCATCTCGCACTGATCATGGTGATAGCCGCCGGGAATGGAATATTCCTTTACGATCTTCCCCATCATCGTCATCTCATAGAGGCCGGACATATAGTATGGCATCTGCATCACGCGCTCGGTTCCTATAAGGAAGTTTCCGTTCTTAAGACGGGCCATTTCAAAGATCACTGGTACGGTCAGATGCCAGCGGATCTCTCCGAAGCGGTCAAAGGCTGTTGCCAGCGCGCTTAAGGATGGGGTGACAAAGATGAGATCCTCCGAAATGTATTCCGGCTCCGTATTTAAGGACAACAGTTTGGGAACCCGCTCGCTTAAGGCTTCCGTTCGAATGGTGATGGTGTGTGAACGTCCTCCGTAGAGGCGTAGCTCCACCTGATTGTCGTAACCTCCGTAGAGACCCAGTATGGGAAGGATATGCTCCTTTTTTTTGGGAAATGTGTGTACAATAGTTCCTCTGTTTTCTTTTCCGAATATGGTAACGGTTACTGCTGTTTCTTCCTCGGTGCGAAATGCCGCCACCGCTGACAGTGGATTGATTAAATAGGGGTTCAGCTTGATATACGGCTTTTCCAATGTGTAGTCGCTCTCTGCAAATTCTTTGAGCATGGAGCGTTCCGCCGCTGCCTGCTGTGCCCGCAGGCTTTCACAAAAGCTATAGGAAATCCTTTCTGTCATAGATTCTCCTCTCCGGGCAGCTTTCAGCTGTCCCTCATTGCCAGAAGCTTTTCTGCTATCCGGCTGTCTGTGATTAAGCAATGAATCAAATTTCCCTTTAGCGCCGCTCGGATAGCATTGGTTTTGTCCAGCCCGCCGGCCGCCGCGATAATGTGGGGCACCCTTTTTAAGTCCTCAAAGGATATGCCTATGATTTTGTCGTTGATGGGATCCGGCAGCTTATTTCCGTCCTTGTCCAGGAAGTAGCCGCAGAGATAGCCCACGGCACCCTTTCGCTCCAGCTCCCGCTTTTTCCGTTCTGTCAGATAGCCTGCCCAGGTGCTCTTGGGATGCTCTAAAGATACGTCAGCAATTCCGGTCAGCGCATAGTCTACGGTTCGTATCTTCTCCATGGTTTTTCGGATAATGGGCTCTTTTAGCAGCTCTTTTCTTACTATATCGCTGTTGACGTACATGGGCGCGTACAATCTGGTAGCCGTTCCCTGGAAGGTCCGAGCCATCCGCTCGGTGAGGGTGGTCACATCGATGTCCATCTGATAGTCGTCCATAGAATTTCCCATAAGCTGTAATACCTGGATTCTTCTGGGGGAGGTGGGCTTTAGCTGACGCACGGTCTGATACATGGTTCTTCCCCATGCAATGCCAATGGAATCTCCGTCCTTTAATATTTCATCCAGATAGCTTGCGGCCATTTCCCCGATACGCTTGATGGAAATGTCCGTGTTCCGATTCTCATACAGATCCGTGACTACCAGCGTCTCTTTTAGTCCGAATCTGCGTTTTAGCTCTGTCTCCAGTTTAATTGAACGCTTTAAGGGATAATTGATCTGAAACTCTACAATGTGTTCCTCCCGTGCAATCCGAAGAGCACGGGATACTTTGGCTTTGGAAAAGTAGAGGATATTGGCAATATCTAATTGTGACATTCCTTCTACGTAATACATTCTTGCCACTTCAGCAATGACTGCAAGCTCTTCCTCATCCATCTGCCTCATAATGCATAACTCCAATCTATTTCATTACTGATTCTGTTTCCGCAACAGTCCTGCGGTTCTCCTGTATCTGCCTGCTTTCTAAACAATTCCGCTTTCTTTCAGCTTTGTCTCCAATTCCTTTTTGTTCATCAGGTTTTTTAAGCCGATTACGATAGTTCCCTCTTTGACTTTGAGATGGCTTACAAAGTTCTCGCCCACAACAATTAAATCGTAATCGTGAGCTGTGGATTTGGCCTCGTCAATACTGGTATGATGAACGGTGTGTTCCACACCGAGATTCTTTAATACGGTGGAACAGTTTTTCTTTAGCAGCTGGGAGCTTCCCATTCCGCAGCCGCATGCAACTAATACTTTTAACATATCTTTTATCTTCCTTTCTCATTTTAGTTCCGCAATACATGAGATGAACACGCTGTCCGAACGTATTTCCGTATCCTTTTTGAGCATTGCTGTTTCAGGTTTTGATTTAATCCTCCATCCCAAGGGTGAAGTAATCCTTTTTATTTCTCTGGTACTGGAGCTGAGGGATAATGAGCATTCCGACAATACACAGTACTGCCCCCGGTACGGTGAGATACTTAATTATTGCTCCCATTGCCGGCCACAGAGTAGCCCAGTCCAGATTGCCTACATAGCCCCCGAAGGGCCCCATTTGAAACATCAGAATAGCAGCGGCGCTTCCTAAAACCTGCAGAAGTCCCGATCCCAGGCAGCATACAAGAAGCGCCTTAAAGCCGCCTTTCATATTGGCGTAAAGGCCAATGGTGGCGTTGTCATAAAACAAAGGCACAAAACCCGGAATAATCATCAGCGGTGATTTGAATACAAGCAGTCCCACAATGGCAATCATCTGCCCCAGAGCACCAAAGAGAAAGCCCAGGGTTACCGCATTGGGGTCTCCGAAGGAATAGGTTGCCGCACAGTCTACGGCCGGCAGGGAGCCCTTTAAAATAGAACCGGAGATTCCCTCGAAGGATTCTACCATTTCTCCTACGAACATGCGGATACCTGTCTTCAACACCACCAGTGCTACGGCAAAGGAGGTGCATCTCTGGAAAATATACACAGGGAAGGTAAGCTTGCCAAAGTTGGCCTCGTCTACCTGATGCATCAGTTCCGGTCCCAGTATCAGCATAATCACCCCGAAGAACAGAAGCATAATTAAGGTAGTTGATACTACATAATCGTCCAGAACTTTCAGGGCGCCGCCCAGTTTCAGCTTCTTCTCTTCCGAATTCCTGTCCTTTCCTTTGAACAGGCAACCGAAGCGGTAGGCAAACCATACGCCGAGCATCTGCTGATGGCCGATGGCAAATCCGGATCCTTCCGTCAGTTCCTGGGTGGCCTCTACGGTCAGATTAGAAAATACGGACCAATAGGTGCCGCATAGAAGACCGATAAGCACAATTCCGCCCATATTTCGAAGTTCCGGAATCAGAAGGAAGATAATCCAGGTCGCCACGGTGGACTGCTTTACCATAATGTGGCCTGTGGTAAAGAGGGTTCGAACCTTGGTGTATTTTCGGAAAAATACAAGTATGATATTCCAGATAAATGCTATCAGCAGTGTGATCATGGCAAAGGAGGTAGTCACTCCAATGCTCTCCAGGGCGCTGTTGGCCGCAGTCAGTCCAAAGTTGGGGTCTATTACTGCGGCATCAACGGACCATTTCTGCTGAATGCCCTTTAAAAGCGGATCTACCGTATTTTTCAGCGATGTGGCGCCAAGCTGAAGAATCTGATATCCGACCACAGCTTTGATAAATCCGGCCGCAACCTCGTACCATTTTCTTTTTAGGAGGATATATCCTATGACAACAATCAGGCCGATAAATATGGCCGGCTGTGACAGGATGTTGTTGAACATTATGTTCCAGATACTTGAGATAAAATTCATTTCTTCCCTACTTTCTTTTGTACAATACTCCCAGAAGCTTTTTGTATGCGGATTCGTTCTGTAACAGAAGGCTTTTGAGAGTACTTTTGTAAAATCCCTTTCTTTAAATCTCAGTATTTCTTTGGTTAATATTTCCTTCGCGCGCGTTAGGTTCATCATAAAATACAAACGAAACTTCGTCAATCATCCCAGAATTTTTTGAAATTAATTTCACGTTTCGCTCTCTGTTATGTGCAACTTGATTCAGAGGTTAAAAAGGATTCCTGTTTATTCCGTGAACAGGGACAAAAAAAGGGTCCTGTTTTTGTGAAAATCACACAAAAGCAGATCCCCTTTTTGCTGCATATTAATTTTTATCCGGGACTTTTACGCTCCAGGCTTTTTGAAGCCTCTTTGCCGCCTCCGCAATTTCTCTCTCGGAAAGTGTGGCATAACCGAGAATGACCGCGGGGCCTTGATGCACCTCTTCCTGCGGTTCTCTGCTTTCCTGGTTATTTCCAATCTCATACTCTGACAGCGGGTAGACCTTCACACCCTCGGCCCGGGCTCTTCTGATGCCCTCTGTCTCCGTCATGCCGTTTGTAAATTCCACCAATAAATGAACACCCGCATGTTCGCCGGTGACACGGCAGAAGCCGGATATTTTTTTCAGTTCTCCCAACAGAAGCTCATGCTTTCTTCCGTAGATGGTGCGCATTCGGTTTAGATGCCGCTCAAAGTGACCTTCCTTCAGAAATTGATTCAGGGTCATCTGATCGATCCGGGACACGGTGGAGGAAAATTTGTGAAGAATCTCTTCTCCGTCCTGCAGCAGTTCCTCCGGGAGCACCAAATAGCTGATGCGGATGGCCGGGGCAATGGATTTGGAAAAGGTTCCAAGATAAATAACCTTGTCTCTCTGATCTGTACCCCGAAGGGCCGGGATGGGTTTTCCCTTGTAACGGAATTCGCTGTCATAATCGTCTTCTATGATGTAACGGCCTTCCCTTCTGGCTGCCCAGGAGAGAAGCTCCAGACGGCGTTTGATGGGCATAACGATTCCCAATGGATATTGATGGGAAGGCATGACATAGGCTATTTCCGCTCCTGAGGATTCCAGCACGGAAACCTGCATGCCGGAAGCATCCATGGGGACTGTGCACAGGTCAAACCCCAGCTGCCCAAAGATTCTGTAGGCGTGCTTATAGGTAGGCGTTTCCATGGCTATCCGGCGGCTGGTTCCCAAAATTGCAGACAGAAGCATCAGAAGGTAGTCGTTTCCTGCTCCTATTATGATCTGATCCGGGTGGCAGTTTACGCCTCGGGCCTGGTGGAGGTAACTGGCGATTGTCTCGCGCAATTCCCATTCTCCCTTGGGATCTCCCAGTTGAAACAGGTCTTTGTTGTCATTCAGGAGAATATTTCGGGTTATTTTACGCCAAGTTCCGTAGGGAAAGCTGTCCAGATCTATACCGTTGGGGGTGAAATCGTAATCACAGGCCTGCTTCTCCTTGAAGGATGCCGGCGCTTTTACTGCCGCTTCTTTTTGAAACTGGTAGAGCTCTTCTATCTGGCAGGCATAGTAGCCCTTGCAAGGGACAGATTCCAGATAGCCTTCTGATAAGAGCTGTTCGTAGGCCAGATCTACAGTGCTGCGGCTGACCTCCAAATATGCGGACAGTGCGCGGCTGGAGGGGAGCTTTTCCTTTGCTTTGATATGGCCTGTTTGAATATCTTGTTTAATGTAGGTGTAAATCTGTTCGTATAAAGGGGTTTTGCTTTTTGGGGTTAGGGTGATGGTTAGCTCCTGCATATGTTTTACCTCGGTTTGCGGGGGTATGGGGGCTCCCAAGGCTGTGAAGGCTTGAGAATTAGAAAAGTGGCTGTCTTTTTTGCAACAGCCACTTGGTTTTGTTCTCTTTAGTTTATGCCTTCGGCAGCTTGAAGGAGCTTTTAAGAGACACAATTCGGTTGAATACCAGTTTTTCTTCAGTGGTATCTCTTGCGTCTACGCAGAAAAAGCCATTGCGGACAAATTGATAGCTGTCGTAGGGTTTGGCGCCTTCAAAGCCTGGCTCCAGGTAGGCTTTCTCTACCACAGTTAAAGAATTCGGATTCAGGTTGAGGCTTCCGTCCTCGTTGTAGACGCCCTTTTCCTCATCTATAATGTTTTCATACAGGCGTACTTCGGCAGTCATAGCGCAGGGAGCCGGCACCCAGTGGATGGTTCCCTTTACTTTACGGCCGGTGAAGCCGCTTCCGGCTTTGGTTTCGGGATCGTAGGTACAGTGTACCTCGGTGATGCGGCCGTTCTCGTCTTTGACAAAGCTTTCGCATTTTACGAAATAGGCGTGCATTAAGCGTACTTCGTTTCCCGGGAAGAGACGGAAATATTTTTTCGGCGGCTCTTCCATAAAGTCCTCGCGCTCGATGTACAGCTCCCGGCAGAAGGGAATCCTGCGGCTTCCGAGCTCTTCATTTTCCAGGTTGTTTGCCGCGTCCAGGTATTCCACCTGCCCCTCGGGATAGTTGTCAATGATGAGCTTGATGGGGTCCAGGACGGCCATCAGTCTTGGGCGCTTGAGCTTCAGGTCCTCGCGGATGCAGTACTCCAGCATGGCGTAATCTACGGAGGACTGGCTCTTGGATATGCCGCAGAGGTCTACGAACATGCGGATGGATTCCGGGGTGAAGCCTCTTCTTCTAAGGGCTGCGATGGAGACAAGACGGGGATCGTCCCAGCCGTCTACAATGCCCTCTTCTACCAGCTTTTTGATGTAGCGCTTTCCGGTTACTACGTTGGTGAGATAGAGCTTGGCAAACTCGATCTGACGTGGGGGAACGGGATATTCCAGTTCTTTTACGACCCAATCGTATAATGGACGGTGATCTTCAAATTCCAGGGTACAGATGGAATGAGTAATACCTTCGATAGCATCCTCAATGGGGTGGGCGAAATCGTACATGGGGTAGATGCACCACTTGTCTCCCGTGTTGTGGTGGGATATGTGGGCTACCCGGTAAATGACAGGATCACGCATATTGATGTTGGGGGAGGCCATGTCTATCTTGGCACGAAGTACCTTTTCGCCGTCGGCGTATCTGCCGGCGCGCATGGCTTCGAAGAGCTCCAGGTTTTCTTCTATGCTTCTGTTTCGATAGGGGCTTTCTTTGCCTGGCTCGGTCAGGGTTCCGCGGTAGGCGCGGATCTCTTCCGCTGTGAGATCGCAGACGAAGGCTTTTCCTTTTTTGATAAGCTTTACGGCAGCCTCGTACATAGCCTCAAAGTAGTCGGAGGCGAAGAAAAGACGGTCCTCCCAGTCGGCTCCCAGCCACTCTATATCGGCTTTGATGGATTCTACGAATTCCACCTTTTCCTTGGTGGGGTTGGTGTCGTCAAAGCGCATGTTGAATTTGCCGTTGTATTTTTGCGCCAGGCCGTAGTTTAAGAGTATGGATTTGGCATGGCCGATGTGGAGATAACCGTTTGGCTCCGGCGGGAACCGGGTGTGTACGGTGTCGTATACACCCTCGGCTAAGTCCTTGTCTATCATTTGCTCTATAAAATTTTTGCTGATTACTTCGTTTTCCATAACGCCCTCCTCGTATTTAACTGCTATATTTCCGCAAGCAGCGAGCCGAACGGATATGCCGGCATGTCCATTTGACTGCTTTTTATGCAATTGCTTCTATCTTATAAATTTTGACTGTGAAAATCATACCACAAATGGATCGGAGTGGCAATAGAAATTGAACTGCATTTTGCAGCTACACTCTTATTTTTACTCCCTTTGTATCCCGGCTGCCGAGCTTTAGCCTGTTCAATGTGACTGGCTTTTCTTTGTAGGTGATGGTCTGCTCCGTGCCTGTCCGGTAAAGGTAAGCAGACTCCAGGCAGTCGTTTGCTCCTAAGCGCATGCCGCGGACGCCGATGGCTCCCTTCTTTTTCTCAGGGACTTCGGATATGGAGAAGCGCAGGAAGTAGCCCTCCTGACTTTGGAGGACAAGCTGTTCGCTGCCTTCTATGGGTTCTGCTAAAAGAACCCTGTCTTCCTCACCCAGCTTGGTGGCCGCTACGGTTCGTTTGCCGGTCTCAAATTCGCTGCCGTCCACAACCTTCAGCATACTGCCTTTGGTGGCGAATATGAGTTTCCTTTCTTTCAGCTCTTCCATGCTTCCGATTCCTACAAGCTGCTCTTCCGTGCTGTTATAGTTGCTGAAATTGTCAATAGGTACGCCCTTATCCCGGAAACGGCCGAAGGGCAGATCCAGGACCTTGATGGTGTGCATACGCCCGGTATCGGTAAATACGCAGATGCGGCCGGTGTTGATGCAGGGGAATACGTATTTGTTCTCGCTGTCTGCCGCCTCTTTGTTGCGCTCGTAGGTGGGCATATCAATGGTTTTGGCATATCCGAAGCGATCCATCAGGAACATGACAGGCATTTCTTCTATCTTCTTTTCCTCGAAAACGATTTCCGCCGCATTTTCAATAGAAGTCCGTCTCGGTCTTGCATATGCTTTTTTGATGGCCTCCATATCCTTTAAAATAACCTTTGTCATACTGGCATGATTTTCCAGGATATCTTCATAGGCCGCAATATTTTTTATAGTCTGGGCGTTCTCCGCCATCAATGCTTCAATTTCCAGACCGATTAAGCGGTACAGACGCATTTCCAGAATAGCTGCGGCCTGACGCTCGGTAAAGCGAAGCTTGGAGGCCCGCTTCCGGGAGGCTTCGGATTTGAAGCGGATATTGTCGGTTTTTCCTTCTATTAAGCAGGCTTTGGCATCCTTGACATTTTTGCTGCCCCGAAGAATCTCGATGATGAGATCAATCACGTCGCAGGCTCGGATCAGTCCCTCCTGGATCTCACGTTTTTCCTGCTCTTTTGTAAGAAGCGTGCGGTATTTTCGGGTGGCAAGCTCGTACTGAAATTCAATGTAGTGCTCCAGGATCTGCTTTAAGCCCAGGGTTTCCGGCCTTCCGTCTGCTACCGCAAGCATGTTGACGCCGAAGGTATCCTCTAAGCGCGTCTTTTTGTAGAGCATGTTTTTCAGATTCTCGGTGTCGGCTCCTTTTCGAAGCTCCAGGACGATGCGGATGCCTTCCTTGGAGGACTGGTTCGAAATGTCGGTGATCTCCGGGGCCTTTTTGGATTCTACCAGGGCTGCTATGTCGTTTAAAAATTTCCCGATGTTGGCGCCTATCATAGGATAAGGGATTTCGGTGATAACAAGCTGTTCCTTACCGCCTTTCAGTTTTTCAACCTGAACACGTCCCCGGACCTTGATTTTGCCCATGCCGGTTTCATAGATGGCGGAAAGCTCGTCTTTATTTACTACAATGCCGCCTGTCGGAAAATCCGGGCCGGGCATTAGCCTTAACAGGCTTTCCGTGGTGATTTCCGGGTCTTTCAGGTAGGCTTTTGCGGCGTCTATGACCTCTCCCAGATTGTGGGGCGGAATGCTTGTCGCCATTCCCACGGCAATTCCGTCGGAGCCGTTGACCAGCAGGTTGGGAAGCCGGGCCGGGAGTACGGAGGGCTCCTTTTCGGTTTCGTCGAAGTTTGGTACAAAGTCTACTACATTTTTGTCCAGGTCAGACAGGAATGCTTCCTGGGTTACCTTTTCCAGACGGGCCTCTGTGTAACGCATGGCAGCGGCTCCGTCTCCCTCAATGGAGCCGAAGTTGCCGTGGCCGTCTACTAAGGGAAGACCCTTTTTGAAATCCTGGGACATGACGACCAATGCCTCGTAGATGGAGCTGTCGCCGTGGGGGTGGTATTTACCCATGGTGTCGCCTACGATACGGGCGCATTTCCGGTAGGGGCGGTCAAAGCGGATGCCGAGCTCGTACATATCATAGAGGGTTCTTCGCTGTACGGGCTTAAGTCCGTCGCGGACATCCGGGAGGGCGCGGGCAATAATCACGCTCATAGCGTAGTCGATGTACGATTTCTGCATCAGATCTGAATATTCCGTGCGGATAATTTGTTCTTCCATTCTTTACTCCTATTCTCGTTCAGTTATACATCCAGCTCCGCATCGCAGGCATGCTCATAGATAAAGGCGCGCCGGGGCGGTACTTCGGTTCCCATAAGCATCTCCGTTACGTTGGAGGCCATACGTGCATCCTCAATCTCCACACGCTTCAGGATTCGGGTCGCCGGATTCAGGGTGGTTTCCCAGAGCTGGTCGGCGTCCATTTCTCCCAAGCCTTTGTAGCGCTGCAGAGTGAAGCTTCCCCTGTGGCGCTTCCGGTAGCGATCCAGGGCTTTGTCGTCGTAAAGGTATTCCTCCTCTCCCCTTTGGGGCATTGCTTTATAGAGGGGCGGCATGGCAATGTAGACATGTCCCTCGTAGATGAGATCCGGCATAAAGCGGTAAAACAAGGTTAAAAGCAGGGTTGAAATATGGGCTCCGTCCACATCCGCATCGGCCATGATAATGATTTTGTCATAACGCAGCTTGCTGATGTCAAAGTCATTGCCGTAGCCCTCGGAAAAGCCGCAGCCGAAGGCATTGATCATGGTCTTGATCTCCGCATTTGCCAATACCTTGTCAATGCTGGCCTTTTCCACATTCAGAATCTTTCCGCGGATGGGAAGAATGGCCTGGTAGTTCCGATCTCTGGCTGTCTTGGCGGACCCGCCGGCGGAATCTCCCTCTACGATGAAGATCTCGCATTTGGAAGGGTCCCGGCTTTCACAGTTCGCAAGCTTTCCGTTGGAATCGAAGGAGTATTTCTGTTTGGTCAGGAGGTTGGTTTTGGCTCGTTCCTCAGTCTTTCGTATTTTAGCCGCTTTTTCTGCGCAGCCGATGACGCCCTTCAGGGTTTCCAGATTCCGGTCAAAGTAACGGACGATCTCGTCCCCCGCCACCTTGCCCGTGGCCTTGGAAGCGTCCTGATTGTCCAGCTTTGTCTTGGTCTGACCCTCAAACCGGGGGGCCGGATGCTTAATGGAGATCACGGCCGTCATGCCGTTGCGCACGTCGGCTCCGGTGAAATTTGCGTCCTTTTCCTTCAGGATGCCCAGCTCCCTAGCATAATTGTTGATTACAGTGGTAAATACGGTCTTAAAGCCGGTCAGGTGGGTGCCGCCCTCTGCGTTGTAGATGTTGTTGCAGAAGCCCAGAACATTTTCATGAAACTCGTTTACATATTGGAAAGCGCCCTCTACCACAATGCCCTCTGCTTCGCCCTTGAAGTAAATGACGTCGTGGACCTGCTCTTTTTTCTTATTCAAATCCTCAACAAAACCGATGATTCCGTTCTCCTCATGGAACTCCACTTCTTCGGCAGGCTCTGTTCTGCGATCCGCAAAGTAAATGGTCAGTTCGGGATTCAGGTAAGCGGTCTCGTGGAGACGGCTTTTGACCTCCTCTGCCTGAAATCTTGTTTTTTCAAAGATCTCCGGGTCGGGAAGGAAGTTGATTCTGGTTCCTGTCTCCTTGGTTTTACGTAAAATAGGGAGCAGGCCGTCACTTAGCTCTATGGTGGGGATGCCGCGCTCATAGTGATCGTGATGTACGGACCCGTCACGGCTTACCTCTATGTCCAGATAGGTTGACAGAGCGTTGACCACGGAGGAGCCTACTCCGTGAAGGCCGCCGCTTGTCTTGTAGACGGAATCGTCGAATTTTCCGCCTGCATGAAGGGTGGTGAATACCAGACGCTCCGCGGAGACGCCCTTGGCGTGGAGATCCACGGGGATGCCCCGGCCGTCATCGCTGACGGTACAGGAACCGTCACGCTCTAAGGTGACCCAGATCTTGGAGCAGAAGCCGGCCAGATGCTCGTCTACGGAATTGTCTACAATCTCGTAAATCAAATGGTTTAATCCTTTTCGGGATACGCTGCCGATGTACATGCCCGGGCGCTTGCGTACCGCCTCCAAGCCTTCTAAGACGGCTATGCTGTCTGCGCCGTAGGTGGTTTTCTTTGTCATTTCTATCTTCCTCGCTTACTGTAATATATTCAATATATCTTCCGTATTCTCATACTGGTAAATATAATATTGTCCGTCATAAAAAACCTGCTGCGCGTTTAAAATCAAAGCCTCATACCGGCGAAGCTCATTTTCATGAAGCAGAAGAAACACCGGACCTCCCTCCTTATTCGGGAATAGATTATCCAGTTTGGTAAGCCATGGGTATAAATGCGGTTTCTCGCCTTCCTCACAAGCGATGCTGACGATTTCAACCTCGCCATTCGTCAGCTCCGTTATCAGGTTGGCATTCCAGAAGCTTGCATACCCCAGGCCATAGTTCGCCTGCCGCAGAAAGGAAATACACTCAATACGCCCTTCATTTTCATGATTATTCAGACAGTCCGCATATTCCTTCACTCCGAGCACACAGACACAAGCTACCACAAGTGCAAAAAATGTCTTTTTAACCCACAATGAAAACTCCGTTTCCTGATAAAATATGATCAAAAGCGGAACAAACATTATCACATTGAGAATATAGTATCTGGGTGCAAAAGGCGCATCCGTAAATAAAAAGAGAAAGAGCTGCAACGCCAATCCCATAAGGCTGAACCAGAAAAGTGTCTGAGAAAACAGCTTTAGCTTATGCCATTGTTTCCACAATGCACAGACCATAAACAGAATCAGAAACAGAAAGCCCAATGACAGCAGATAAAAAATCCCCTCCATACTGAATAACTCCGTATTTGGAACTCCCTCCTCCGTATACCCGAAAGCATTCAATATGCCCCTTAATACTACCTGCAGGCGGTCAAAATAAGGCTGGCATAGGCGGATTCCCCCATAGCTGTCAAACATATACCAACGGGACAGGACTTTTAGATTCACAAAATAGCCCAGCAGCCCGCTTATGGTGCTTGTCCATATAAAGTCATATTTCTTAATCACCTCTTTTATACCTTTTACTTTGTGAGAATGTTCCAAAAAAAGCACGCACATTGTCATCAGCATAGGCAAAACCGTCATTGCCAGCTGCCGGATCCCACCCAGACAAGAAAGAAATGCGCAGGCTGTCACAAAAATATGCATGTGCCTCCGATACCTTCCTCCCCGATACAGATACATCCAGCCTCCGCACAGAAGCAGCGAAAAGGCAATATGAGGAATATAATAAGCCATTAAGCCAATCACATAAAATGCTTCATGGCTAAAAGGGAGCAGCAAGAGCGGCGCCGTATACCAAAACCACTTCTTTCCGACTCCCCAATTCCATATAAAAAAACCATAGGCAGACAGCAGCCAGAGATACAGCAGGAAATTCCCCGCCACTCTGACAGCCACCCAACTGTCCGTAAACTTAAAAAGAATTCCCCGAATAATCTGTGTATTGATGACCCGCAATTCACTGGAATAAATCCACCCCCGGCTGATCAGGCGATTCTCCTTGGCAAGCTGTTTCGCAAGGATCATCTCGGACGCGTCATCCGAATTGACCAAATGGAAACTGTTTTTACCTATTACAAACATTCCTGCGGAAATTGCAAATACAAGCAAAAGTATAAAAATTGCCTGCTTTATAAATTCCTTATCTTTTAACTTACGATTCATCCCTCTCCCCCACGTTTCATCCGTACAGATGTTCTGTTTTTTCAACTTTAGTTAGTATAGCACAGGAACTTGCAGTTTGTAAACAGCCATTTAGCAACTATTTAAAAGCCTTAATTCCCCTAATTTCCGATGCAGGCCCAAAAGATAAATGCATATTCCGAAAATCAGATAGATTTCCAGCAGGCTGGTTACAATCCCTATGGATAAAAATAAAACGGCAGATCCCATTCCCAGAGCTCCCATAAATATCCACTGCATCCGAAACACAGCCCCTGCTTTTTTCTGAAGCAGGTGTAAAAACCGCATCTGTGACGCTCCCAAGAACAAAGGCGCCAGAAAAGAAATCTCAACATGCAAACGCGCCAAGTCCGGAAGAAGCTTTGGTAAATACGGAATTCCTACTGCTGTCACAAACAAGAATAAAGCTCCCCAAAGCAAACCACGCACCAGCCTGTCCGCACAGCCGGTTTGCATAAACAGATTATCCGTATAAAGGTAAAAAAAATTACCGGTCAATGCCCCCCACAGAAGAAAGAGCGGCCGCCGGCCGCCGCGGCTGCCGATAACGGAAAAATTAGTATCCGTTAGCGAAAAGCCGGAGGCCAGCAATAATGTCAGCAAGGATATCAAACACAGGGAATACAGCACAAGCCTGAATAAACGGCATTCAATTGTCCTGAAGAAATATAATTGATCCATGAAAAAGCTCCTTTCTGTTCCGGCTCCGTCCTGTTTTCTCCTTCTTCATTTTTTAGTATGCGAAACATCCTTATTTCCACACGGGACAAGTTTTGGAAGCTCTCGAAATATGTATAAAATTGTAAAAAACATATAAATATTGTCTGTTTTTCAAAAAATTTTATTTTTTTGAAAAAAAAGCTTGCAAAATGATAAATTCTATTATATACTAAGCAAGTCGACAGGACAAGACGACATGGTTCCTTGGTCAAGCGGTTAAGACGCCGCCCTCTCACGGCGGAAACAGGGGTTCGATTCCCCTAGGGACTGTTGAAAAAAACCTTGAAAGCTTCGTATAAAACAGCTTTCAAGGTTTTTTGTTTTACCCCCACGCCAACGCGGGTAAAGGGCACATCTTCTTTACAAACGGACATGCCGGCGCAAGTTTACTTCAAATCATCTGCCAAACCGGTATTATACAAATATCCGGAAATATATGCCCTTACCTTCCGATACACCTGCTCCTGTGCGTAAGAAATGTCATTGCCGCTCTCTTTCAAGGCAAACTCATAGGTCTGCCGTATCTCTGTGCCCACATTGATCTTTGTTATTCCCGCCCGAACGGCCTCCAGCACACAGCTATGGCGAATCCCGCTCCCGCCGTGAAGCACCAGCGGAATTCCCAATGCCTGATAAATGGCTCCGATATGCCCCACATCCAGCCGCGCCTCCGGCTTTTTCTGATTCCGAACCGCCTCGGCAATCTGTCCGTGAATATTTCCAACCGCCACGGACAGCCAGTCGCACCTGCTTTCAAGAACAAACCGCTTTGCCTCCTCCAATACTGTGCATCTTCTCAAATGGCATTTTCTATATTTATATACTCAAACTTCCCACACCGATTGGTGTGCTGAACCTTGAAAAATCAATACTTTAGTCCATAAAAAAGGCACAAACCTGCACTTGATGGTATAATTGAATTGCGAATAACAA